>JAEIGA010002795.1_pt1 | contig 27607 bp, 47 predicted proteins | sample 9270691 | NCBI WGS metagenome assembly JAEIGA01 (sample SAMN17057246, study PRJNA624740) | gut metagenome | biome: biome; isolation source: fecal sample | host: Bos grunniens | place: China: Xizang | collected 2019 | reverse complement strand
GCATTTGAAGGTGGCACAATTGTTGACGAGTATGTAAATGCTGATCGTTCTCGTGAGATTCAGGTTTACAAGAAGGTTGGCGTAACTGCTATGTTGGCTAACAACATCTGCGCTTATGCTGATACTGAGCTACTAGGTCAGTATGATTTGGCTGAGTCTGTTTGGGATAGCTCTGCTTACATTACTGAAGTACAAGCTTACCACAACGCCTAATTAAATATTAATATATAACTAAGAGGGGGAAGCGGGGATATCCCCACTTCCCCCTTATTTTCATTTGAGAAAAAGGAGATACAAATAATGAGTACAATGTATAGAGTAAAAAATCGCGGTGCAAGCACTGTTGTTTATAAGATTGCAGATAAGGGTATTCGTAGAGAATTTAAACCTGGTCAGGTTATGTCTATTAGCGCTGAAGAGCTTGAAGAATTAACTTTCCAGCCTGGTGGCACTTTAATTTTAAGTCAATTCTTGCAGATTCTTGATTTGGATGGAATCCAAGCTGCTCGTATTAAAACTGAGCCTGAGTATCATATGAGTGAAACTGATGTAGCTAATTTGATTAAGAATGGCTCTTTAGATGCTTTCTTGGATGCTTTGGATTTCGCTCCAATCGGCGTTATTGACTTGATTAAAAAGTTAAGTATTTCTATCCCTATGGTAGATATCCAGAAGCGCAAAGCTTTGAAAGAGAAGACTGGTTTTGACGTGGAAGCCGCATTGAAGCACAATGAGGAAGACAAGGAAGATACTCAGACTACAATCTTAAAAACTAATAATGGTGAACGTAGAGTGAAAACTGAAGAAGTTCCAGCTGGCCGTCGCACTGCTCCTAAATATAATATTATTAATAAGTCTGCAGAAGATGTTAAAACAGATTCTGCTGAATAATAAATAAAGAAGGGGGCAATTATATGGCTGAGACACTTTTTTCGGCTGTTTATAATCGCTTTCTTGGACAAATTACCGATGACTTATATTTAGAATTAACACCTCAAGATACAATAAAGGATTTACAAAATTTATTGATTAATTCTATTCCTGGCTTTGAATTTCCACGAAAAGATTTATATAATTATACAATTGAAATCTGTGAAATTCCAGCAAATGAATTAAATTCAGAGGATTTTATTGTTGATGAAAATATAATATCAGAAACTTCTATGGTTACGGTTGATAAATCTAAATTTAATATTGAATTAACTCCAGAGGAAATTAATATTTTGGCGCTTTTGATGAAACAGGGTTGGGTTTAGCGTCAAGTTACTTCTATTGAAAATACTAGAATGAAATATAGTGGCTCTGATTTTAAAATGACGTCTTAGGCTAATCATTTATCTAAGCTTTTAACTTTATTGGAAGAAAGTCGCAGAGATTCCTTCCATATGCAAAGGTTATATAAGCGAAGAAAAGTTGCTGATGGTGTTTATAAATCTAATTGGGCTAGTTTAATGGAGTCTAGTGCCTTAGAATGAAAACAAAATATAATTTTAATTTTCAAATAGAAGATATAAACGCAAATATTCGTCGTTTAACCAACCAACTATGGAAATTAATTCCTATGCGCGAGCATGAAGAAAATTGGATGAAGCAACTTGACACCCTTATTATTGAGATTGCGGGGCTGCATGAAATTTTTATGTCCCCGCAATTATTATAGCTGTTATCTAAATTAGAAGGAATCCGCACACAAGAGGTATCTTTTGAATTTTATAGAAAGACAGTGTTCGAAAGTATAACTCTTTTATAGGATTTGTTTTAGAAGGATTATGAATAATTATTTATCTCTATTAAAAGGGCGACTAGGAGTTTATGATAAAAACAATTTGAATTTAGAAAATAATACTATTGAAGGAATTAATTCATAGTATTATAGATTAAAACAACATGGCGGTAATAAATAGCAAGAGCGAATGATAAGAGATAAACGCCGTTCATTAGATCACGCAGTTTAGAATTCCTATCAAGCTGCTGAAATTGTTCATAAGTTTGTAGAGAATGAAAAACCTGTAAAAGCTTTAATTAATCCAAATAAATTAAAACAAGATTATGATGATAAAATTTTATCAGTAGGTTTTGAATATAATTTCAAATGTGGAGATGTATTTGAATGGATTGGAACTGATACCTATTGGTTAATTTATTTATAGGATTTAACAGAATTAGCTTATTTCCGAGGCGATATTCGTAGATGTACTTATACTATTGCTTGGGAAGATGATACTGGGTCACATATGACTTATGCTGCTGTTAGAGGACCTGTTGAAACTAAAATTAATTTTATTCAAAAACATGGTATCAGCGTAGATACACCTAATCATTCTTTAAGTATTCTTTTACCAAAAAATAAAGATACTATTTCATATTTTAAAAGATATAATAAATTTTTTATTCAAGGCGATAACACTTGTTGGAGAGTTGAAGCTACTGATTGGATTTCAACTCCTGGTATTTTAGAAGTGACTGCAGTAGAATATTACGCAAATGAAACTGAAGATAATATTGAACAAGGTATCGTCGGGGGTTTAGTCCAAGAAATGGAAATTCCTAATGATAATAATATCATTGGTGAAACTTTTATTAAAGTAAAAAAATCTTATAATTATACTTTTAACGGAGAAACTGCTGCAGCTTGGTCTGTGGATAAAAAATATCCCGTTGAACTAGAATGCGATGTTAATACTCCAACTTAGGTCACTGTAAAATGGAATAGTCCTTATAGTGGACAATTTGATTTATATTATGGTGATTATAAGAAAACTATTGTAGTAGAATCTTTATTTTAAAGGAAAATGGAGGAGTAAAAGGTGAAAATTCAAAATTATACTTATCCTAAATCTAGTTTTTTATCTGCGGAAAAGGATATGAGTATTATTGTTAATTGTATTATGAAAAATGAGCGATTAAAAAAAATGCTCTATTATAATTCTCGTGATTGTTTAAATAAACCAAATTTAACTGAAGATTAGAGTCTTGAACTATTTGGTAAAAATATTAAAATTGTTCCAAAATTATATGTAGATGGATCGGTTTTAAATTATATTATTATTAGTTTTGATAATTTTACAACAACTAGCAATCCTGAATTTCGAGATAATATTATTGAATTTGATATTATTTGTCATTTTGATTAGTGGCAAATGAAAGATTTTGAGTTGCGCCCTTATAAAATTGCGGCCGAACTTGATTCAATGCTTAATCATTAGCGCTTAACTGGATTGGGAGAATTAGAATTCCTTGGGGCAAATCAAATGATTTTAACTGATGAATACGCTGGACTTTGTTTAATGTATCAAGCAGTACATGGAGAAGAAGATAGACAATGTATGCCGAATCCGGCAAATGAAGAAGAATTTATTGCAAACTTTGATGCGATGTTTAATGATGATTAATGGATTTACAATTGGCTTTAATGTGTGGGACTGATATTCCAGTTCCAGAATGTTAGTTAATAATTCATCAGCCTCGTATTAAAGAAATTGCATTAATTGGGGAAGCGGATTTTTTTACTGGGATTCAATGTTTGTGTTTAAATAAAACAATGTTCATTGAGGACGAAAGTGTTTTAGCAAATACAAATAATTTTCAAATATTTATGATGATAATGTCAGAAAAGCAAACAGCAGATAAAAAAAATGCAGTATAGTCGGTATGTACTATTTTATTCCCAGAATACCAAATAATATTTACACCAAGATCTGTTTTGTTAACTAAAGATGGATAGACTATTTAGATTGATGAAAATAATTTTGAGTATTTGCAAAATGCGATATCATCTATTTGCTGTTTAAAGACCGGCCCGATGGATTAGCAAACTTTTAATCCTGTTGATGCTAAAGCCAAGGAAATAGCAGAGAAATTAATGCGAGGTCGGCAGAGAGTTGCTGCTCAAAAAGGTGAAAGCAATTCAAGTATATTCAGCTAGTATCTTTCAACTATTGCTATAGGAATATCATCAATGTCATTATAGAATGCAATAGATTTAACCATATACTAGTTATATGATTTAATGGAAAGATATACGCTTTATATTAATTGGGATATTGATATTCGTTCTCGCTTAGCAGGTGCTAAGCCTGATACTTAGCCAGAGAACTGGATGAAAAATATCCACTAATTTTTAAAAAATAAGGAGGATACAAATCATGAAATTTGGCGTTCGCGAAATTTGTGACGTTGTCTTAAAGGCAAAAGCTAATCAGAAGGTTGGCGACAAGATTTTCTATAAGAACGAGCCAGTTATCTATTTTGATACTTTGAAGACTTCTAGTATGGAAGGCGCCGCTACCACTGTTTATGCTCAGGGTGGCCGTGGTAATGCTCGTTTGATGGCTTGGGAAGGTGAGCGTACTATTACCTTCACTATGGAAGATGCTTTGATCTCTCCCGCAGGATTTATGATTCTGTCTGGCGCAGGTTTGATCGATGCTACTGAAAAAACTTTGCAAGTTCATACCACTGAACAAACTGATGCTGTTAAAGTGAGTGGAAATACCGTAACCATTACCCTACAGGAAGAGCCTTATGAAAGTGATGATGGTGAAAATTACATCTATGTAATGCTAATGGAAAATGGTGAAGTTGTGTCTGAGCCATATATTCCTCAGAGTGTTTCTGGAAAAGATGTAACTTTGAAGACTACTGATGATCTAGTTCATTTTAAAAATGGTAGTGTAGTTTTAGTTGATTATTACGTAAGTAGAGATGGTGGAGCACAGCAGATTGAAATTACTCCTGATAAATTCGGTGGTAATTACTACCTAGAGGCTTCTACTTTGTTCCGTGATACTAATGGTGTAGATATGCCTGCTGAATTTATTATTCCTAACTGCAAGATTCAGTCTAATTTCTCCTTCACCATGGCATCTTCTGGAGATCCATCTACCTTTACTTTCACTATGGACGCATTCCCAGATTATACTCGTTTCGACAAGACTAAGAAAGTCCTTGCAGCCATTCAGATTGTTTCTAGTGGTGCGGATGATGCTGGAGCAGATTTGACTCGTGAAAGAACTCGCACCGAGCGCGCCGCAGATAAGAACGGTATGATTGTTGAGAGTGATTCTGTTCGTTATAGTTTAGTAACTCAGGATGATGCTGTTGCTGGTGAAACAATGACATTTAGCGTTGTTCCAGCTCCTACTGGAACTGTTAAGTGGGGAGTCATCGGTAATAACAAGACCGGCACTACTATCAGTAATGGCGTTTTGACAATTGCTGACGATGAAAGTGGTACTTTAATTGTAGCTGCTGATATCGACAACGATTTAGCTTATAAGAAAGTAATCGTTGCTGCTGGTTAATTTAAAAAACTAAATAATTTTTGGGGAGAGGTTTTTTAACCTCTCCCCTTTTTTTATTTTTAGAGAGAAAGGAGAGTAAAACATCATGAAAATTACTGTGCAAGGCGATATTTCGTATTAGTCTTAGCAGGGCGTTGTTTTAGGAGATTAGTTTCTTAATAAAGAAGATTTTGCTGAAGCATTCCGCACAATGTTAAAAGATAGTGAAGGATATATTAATTTACGCTATAATCTTGCGCAAGCTAAAAAAACTATTTCTATTATTTAGAAAGGAAAAAAAACTCAAACTATTACTGAATTTACAAGTAACTTAGAAGAGATTGCAAGATTATTTTCTGCTTTTATGATGGGATTAGGAGGAGATATTAGTTTATTAACAACTTTTAATATTGGTAAAAAATCAGCTCAAACTTATTTTTTAATGAAAGAAGAAGATTTGCCAAGCCAAATAAATGAAATTGGTGAAAAAACTTATCTTAATACTCTTAATGCCTTAAAATAGACGCAGTTAGGAGCAGACAAATTAAAGCGATTAAATGATGCGTTAAAATCTCATTTAAATGGTTTTTATAGACAATTAACAACATCAAAAACTTAGTCTGAAGAAGATTATGAGAATATGCGAGTTTGGTCTTATTACAATATGCCTGAACGATATAAAGCCTTTGAGGATAAAGATGGACATTATCCTGTTTCTATTGGTAGATATTTTTGGGGTAGAGGGCATATGCATGGTTATGCTGCTGAAGCATTTGGTACTCACCTAGCTTTAGTTCATCCAAATGCTTTAATAGGTGAACATATTTCTAATTTAAAAAAATCTGTTATCTCTGAACATGGCGGACCAGGCAGTGTAGATTTATTTAATCTTTTAGCATCAACAAAAGGAAATACTAGTTCATAGCTATCTGGTGATATCGTAGTTGTTGATGGTAACGGTAAAGTTATTTTTAATATGCAAAGTAAGGCCAGTAAATACGGAGCGTATGAATTTACTATTACTTATCAAAAATTTTTATAGAAAATGATGTTATTTTTAGATACTTATGAAAAATATGCTACAAATATGAGAGCTGTTGAAGATTCTGATATTGATGCATTATTTAATGCTTTTTCTACTAATGCCTGGGTGCCAATATCTAAAGAAGTTGCTTAGGGTATTGATAAAACAGTGGAAGAAATGTTTATTAAAGGTATTCCTAAATAACTTGACACTGGTAAAATTTTTTGATATAATATAATTATAAAATGAGACAAAGGAGGAATTTAGCCATGGCTAAAGTACCATTTTCAAAATTACAAGCAAGTATAAATAATAAAATTGTAAATGCTAATTATACTAACAAATCGGGTGATAATATTTCTTATGAAGTAAAAACTTATTTACCTTTTAAAGAAAAGTTAGAATTAGTATCAAATATTATTAATAATTCTGTGGATACTAATGGTTTTTACAATCCTATGAAAATTAAAATGTATATGGCATTGGAAATTGTTTATTCTTATACTAATTTAAGTTTTACTGATAAAGTTAAAGAGGATCCTTGTAAATTATATGATATTTTAATTAGTACAAATATTTATGAAGATATTATTAATTGTATCGCAAAGAGTGATATTGTTGAAATTGAAACTTGCGTATGGGAAACTATTAAAAATATTTATAATTATAAGAATTCTGCTTTAGGCATTTTAGAAATTATTACTCAAGATTATGATGCATTAGATTTTGATGCTAGCGCAATTCAAGAAAAAATTGCTGATCCTGAGAATATCGCTTTATTGAAAGACGTTCTAAATAAGTTGGGCTAATTTAATTATTTCTATACATTTATTTTTTAATAAATAATAGGAGTAATCAGGGGTGAGAAATGATTATCTCACCCCTATTTTTTATTTTATTAAAACAAGAGAGAAAGGAGTAATTATAAAGTCATGGCTAAACAATTAAATGTAAGTTTAAATTTTAATGCTAATACTAATTAGGCTAAATCTTAGATTAATGATTTGTAGAAGTCTTTATATTAGTTAGCAACTCGCACCAATATTGATGTAAAAATAGATGCTGGAAATATTGTAAAAGCTTCTGAAGCTGCGAGAGAATTATCAAAACATTTAAATAACGCTTATAATCCTTAGATTGATAACTTAGATTTAAATAAATTAAATAAAAGTTTAAAATCTGCCGGCACTAGTGTTAAAGAATTATCTTCTTAGCTATTATTGGCTGGATCTGGCGGCGAACAAGCTTTTGTAAAATTGGCTCAATCAATAGCTGCCGCAGAGAGACCTGTTATTAAAATTAATGCAAGATTAAAAGAATTTAGTACAACTTTAGCGAATACCGCAAGATGGTAGATTTCTTCTAGTGTATTACATGGTTTTATGGGCGCAATTTCAACTGCTTATTCATATGCTCAAGATTTAAATGAATCTTTAAATAACATTAGAATTGTTACTGGATATAATATAGACCAAATGGCTGAATTTGCAGATGAAGCAAATAAAGCTGCAAAGGCTTTAAGTACTACTACAACAAATTATACTAATGCTTCCTTAATTTACTATCAACAGGGTTTAAGCCAATAGGAAGTTATTGAAAGAACAAATGTAACAACCAAAATGGCTAATGTTGTTGGTGAAAGCGTTGAAGAAGTTTCTAATCAATTAACAGCTGTTTGGAATAATTTTTATGATGGTTCAAAATCATTAGAATATTATGCTGATGTTATGACTGCTTTGGGTGCCGCAACCGCGTCAAGCTCTGATGAAATTTCTGAAGGTTTGAATAAATTTGCATCTGTTGCAGATACAGTTGGTTTAAGTTATGAATATGCAGCTTCTGCCTTGGCAACAGTTACTGCTACAACTCGTCAAAGCGCAGACGTTGTTGGTACTGCTTTTAAAACTTTATTTGCTCGAATTCAGGGTTTAAATTTAGGAGAAACATTAGATGATGGTACCACTTTGAATAAATATTCTGCTGCTTTGCAATCCGTTGGTATCGATATTAAAGATATGAACGGTGAAATGAAAGATATGGACACTATCTTAAATGAAATGGGTGCAAAGTGGTAGACCATTTCAAAAGATTAGCAGATAGCATTGGCATAGACGGTTGCTGGAGTGCGTCAATATACTCAATTAATTGCTTTGATGGATAATTGGGATTATATGCAAGAGAATTTAGCTACCGCTAATGATGCTTCTGGAACTTTAAATAAGCAGCAGGAAATCTATGAAGAGAGTTGGAAAGCTGCTAGTAAAAGAGTTAAAGCTTCAATGGAATCTATTTATAGTCAACTATTGGATGATGAATTTTTTATTGATATTACAAATGGTTTTGCTAGTTTAATAGATAGTATTAGTGCTTTTATTGACTCATTAGGCGGAGTAAAAACAATTATTATTGGATTAGGCTCAATTTTTCTTAGCTCTTTTGCAGATAAAATTGGTCCAGCATTAAAAAATATAAAAGATAATTTTAGTGTTTTATTTGGTTCTGCTAGTGCTCAAGCTAATAAATTAGCTGGGGAAATGAATTCAATTATTAATTCAGAATTAGAAAAAGATAAAGCATTAAAAACAGCAAATGGTAAATCTGCAGGATTCTCTGATTCTTCTATAACGGCTTTAGAAAATGCTCAAGCTTTAAACACAGCAAAAGCAAAAATGGCTGTTTATGAAGAAAAAATGTCAAAAGAAGAAAAAGAACAATATTAGTGGCAATTATAGCGACTATAGGCTGCTTAGGAAGAAGCTTAGACAATTGCTGATTAGATTACAAAGCGTAAAGAAGAAATTAAAATATTGTCAGATGCGGAAAAATCTTTTAATGAAGATGCTGCTGTTTCTGATTTAGAAGAATAGCGTGGAAAAGAACATCAAAACTTACTCGATCGAAGACGAGCCGCCTAGGCTGGTAATCCACTTGAAGAAGGGGATACTTTAGAAAGTCTTAATGCATAGATTATTTAGCATTCATAGCTAACTGACTCTTTAATTGCATCCAAAAAAGCCTTCGGAGAAGCGGCTTATGAAGCTTATGCGAAAGAAATGGAAGCCACTAATGGAGTAATAGATAATTCAAATAAAGTTATAACTGCCTATGATTTACTGGGCGATTAGGCAACAGAATATTGGTATGTTTTAAATGATTTGAATGAATTCACTTGGTCTGAGCCAGAGCAATTTGAAGAGCAGCTAGAAATGTTTGATAATGTAAAATCAACAATTTCTCAACTTGTTGGAGACTCTTTCCCAGAACTCGATCAAGCTTTAAATGGTATGGCTATTCCAACAAATATAGTTGAATTGCGAGAGTAGATCGCAGAAGTTCAACAAACTTTAATGCAAGCCAGTATCCCAGCCTCTGATTTAGAAAAAATCTTGCGTAAAATGGGACAAGGGAAAAATATTGCTGCACTACGAAATAATTATAAATAGCTGACAAAAGAACAGAAAGAACTTTTAGAAAAACAACAAGCAATTAATCGTGCATTAGAACAATTTAATCCGAAACATTAGGTCTCTGGGCTTGAGGCTATCGCAAAAGCAGCAGGCGGACTTGGTGCGGTATCAGCTGGAATTTAGTCTATTCGTGCTGCTTTTAGTGCCTGGAGTAATGAGGATTTGTCTTTTGGAGAAAAAGCTATAGCGACTATTGGTGGAATTACGGCCGCTTTACCTTTATTAAAAGAAGGTATATCAAGTATAAAGGATAGTTATGCAGGATTCTTAAATATCGTTCATAAAAAAAGAATGATCGCTGCTCAAGAATATATTGCTGTAAATAATGCTGAAGTTGCTGCAATGACAAAAGCTGACATTGCTAAAAAATTTGGAGTATCTAATGACTTGGCTCAAGTTTTATCAACAAGAGCAAAAACATTAGCTCTAAAGGAAAATATAGGCGCTATGACTGCTGAACAATTAGTACAAGCAACAGGAATGACTACTGATTAGGCTGCTATTGTAATTTCTGCTATAAAAGCCGGACGCACAAGAGAAGAAGCATTGGCAGAAGCTGGTTTAACAGTTGTGAAAACCGGAGGTATTGTAGCTACAATAAAATCAACCATAGCAAAAGGCGCTGAAGCGTTGGCTGGAGCAAAATCAGCAATCATAAAAGGCGCTGAAGCAGCAGCTGTATTAATAAAAACAGCAGCAGATGCAGCTGAAACTGGTGGCTTATGGGCTAAAGTTTTAGCTTATTTAGCTGTTAAAGCAGCAGCGGCTCCTGTCTTAGTAGTTACTTTATTAATAGTTGCTGCAATAGCAGCATTGGCCGCAATAATCACAATAGTTGTGAAAAGTATTCAAGGCTTAATCAATAAATATAATGAAGATGCAATTGCGGCTGAGCGTGCAAATCAGGCTGCGCAAGAATTAGCAAATGCTTATAATAGAGTAAAACAAGAGTATGAAGATATGATTTCTGCCATGGAAAATTATCAAAGTGCTCGAGATGCATTAAGCGAATTAACCAAAGGTACAGAAGAATATGAAGAAGCTTTGCAAAATGCGAATAGACAAGCTCTAGAATTAATAGACAATTATGGTAAATATTTAGACCCATCTGATTATGGATGGGAAGGCGACGAATTAATTATTGATAAAGACGCATTGTCAGAAGCTAAGGCGGCGAAAGCACAAGAAGAAAAATAGGCTTACGCTGCTGCTCAAATGGCTAAGGTGAGTGCACAAGAAGCTACTAATGAATCAAATATTACCAATTTTAAACGCTCTTCAAGAAAAGAAATGGGCTTGGGAGATGTAACAAATGGCATTATAACTGCTGTTGCACCAGCAATTGGCATGGCTTTTTAGGCGTCTTCTTTTATATATGACAAATCTGTAGACAAAGTTTTAAAAGCTTATCAAGACAATAGTAATTTATTATCTGGCAATTATGATCAATTCTCAGCCAATATGGCACAAATAGGTATTATTGATCAGTAGTTAATTAAAGCGTTATACGATAACAGAGACTCTTTAGAGGATCTTGGTCAAGATATTGTTAACGCAGAAAAAGCAAAAGAAATTGCCGCTGAAAATACAGCAAGAGAGTTAATGTCTAGTAGCGGATATGAAAATTCTAGAGCTGGTAGAATGACTCTTGAAGCCAGTGGAAAAATTTATAGTTAGATTTATGATAAGTCAAAAGAAAAATATGAACATAAAAGTTTAAAAAATGATAGTATAATCAATGAATATGCTCGCTAGGCTGGATTAAGTGATTTAAAAGGATTTAAAGTTACTGAGAAAACTAAAGATGAATTTACTTATGAATATATTGATGAAAATAATTAGAAACAAACTGCTACAGCCACCAAAGAAATGGTAGCAGAAGTTTTGGCTGCGGCAGACGCAGCTGGTCAATTAGGTGAATCTCTTGGAGCATTAAGAAACAAAATTAGTAATTTAAATAATTCAGAAGATGTTGCTGATCATGCATTGGCGAAATTTATGTCAAATGGTAATCTAGAAAGCACTACAAAAGAAGAATTTGATGCTATTAAAGAAAAGGCAGAATCTGAAGGCACAAATGCTGCTTTAGGATTGACTGGTAATATTTTTAAAGATAATAAAACTGCTCGTGAAATGGGTTATAAAAATGCTCGTGAATATAAAGAAGCGTTTGAAAAATCTTTAGAAGTGGAATGGACAATCCCAGAGGGTTTAGGAGAAAATATTGCTGATAAGCTTACTCTTGGAGCCTCAAAGAAAATTAATTAGACTTATGAGGAAATGGGTGAAACTGGTGGTTAGGCTTATTTAGACGCATTAAGTCAAATTGAATAGTCTATCGATTGGGATAGTTTAACTCCAGAATAGCAAGCTGAAACTTGGGACCGTATTGCAAATATTGATTGGTCTAGCTGGGATGCTGGTGAATAGGCTGCTGATATTGTCAAAGAAATGGGTGGCAATTTAGATACCAGCGCAGAATCTTGGCAAAAGAATGTGGAGGCAATGCGTGATGCCACTGACGCTCTACCTGATTTAGAAAAATTAAAAGAAACTATATCATAGGTTAAAGATATTACCTCTGATATGAGTTTAGGCAGTATTATTAGCGAAGAAGATTATAATACTTTAGTAAAATATAATGAGGCATTAAGTGAATATTTTACAATTTTGTCTGATGGATCTGCTATGTTTACTGGAGACATTCTTGATTTCTAGCAAACTATTAAAGAAACTAATTAGCAAAATTTAAAAGATGCCATTCAAGCCTATGATGATCGACTTGGAGAAATGCAAGATTAGGTAGAAGCTGCTGAAAAAGCCTTAGGTGGTTCTACTAAAAATTTAGATTCTTTAAGAGATACTGCTAGTGATGGCACTAAGTTTGGATTTAATAAAGATAAAGTCGAAGATCAATTGGCTTTCTTGGAATCTTAGAACTATAGTGCTGAACAAGTTGCTGTATGGCGTGAAAAATTAGGCGATGGAGAGTTAGAAAAAGAGACTCTTAATGAAATTGCGTCTGCAGTGAATACTACTGCAGATTCTTTTGGTGTTTTAAAACAAAAAGTTGATGAAATTGATGCTAGTTTGCAAGGCTTAATGAATGAAGTCGCTTTAGAAGCAGAAGATGCGGCCGAGCGCATGAAGCTTTTAGAAGAAGGCTTAATTAATGAAGATGCTTACAATAATGCTGCGATGGCAGCCCATAATAAAGAAAAATGGGAAGGAATGGATCCAGAAGAGGTTGAAGCCTATTCTGACTATTTGCAAGAAGCTGCTTTAGCTTCTGGTATGCTGTCTGATGAATTAAAAGATAATGCTGAAGCCGCAGAAGATGTTGCTCTTTACACTCAAAAAATGAATAATGGTATTGAAACTTTAGCAGATAATTTTGAAGATTGGTCTGAAATATTGAAAAAATCAAATCCAGCTTCTGAAGAATATGCTGAAGCCATTGTTGGTATGAAAAATGCAATGTCTGACTTGTTGGGAGTATCTGAAGAATTTATTTCAAACTCTTTCATTATTGAAAATATGGATGATATCGCCAAGGCTGCTGAAGGTGATGCAGACGCCATTGATAGATTAGCTATCGCTGCAGCAAAGGATATTTTAGTTAATATTGAATTAGAAGATGAAGGAGTCCGAGAAGAATTATACGCTTTACATGATGAGTTAGCTGCAGAAATTCCTAACATTCAAGTCGGAGCGACATTGGATGATGGAGACTTTTTACGCAAGGCTGCTCAAATTGTCGAAACCGCAGGAATGAGTGTAGATGAAGCCAATGCTTATTTTAGAAGCTTAGGTTTTGAACCTAATTTTGAAACTAAAGAAGTAGAAGTAACATCTAAAAAGCCAATTGTTGAAACTTATACTTAGGACGCAGGTACTGAATATAAAGATTATACTACTATTGGACCTGATGGAGAATCTCATACTTAGAGAGTGCCATTCGTAAAAACTCGTTCTTACTCTAAAACAGTCGGCTATACGGAAGATACTGAAATTATGACAGTTCCATCATTAACTACTGATGGTGGAGAGCCTAATTTCACATTAACTCGTACAAATGCTGGAGCAATGAATAATTTTTCTAGTGTTAATGCGGGAGGATCTTCTGCTGACGGTAGCGGCAGCAGCAGTAAACCAAATAAATAGTCTAAATCTAAAATAGCAGATCGTTACAAAGAAGTAAATGATTCTCTAGATGATATGGCTGATGCTTTAGATGATGCGGCAAAAGCAGCAGATCGTCTTTATGGTAAATCTAGAATTGATTACTTGAAAAAATAGAATGGATTAATTCAAGAAGAAATTGGCTTATTAAAGCAGAAAAAAGCTCAGGCTTTGGCAAACTTATCTAAAGATGCTTCAGCTATTGGAGAAGCCGCTTCTTAGCTGGGTGTTTCTATTAGTATAGGTGGAGATGGAAATATTTCTAATTATACTAGTGCTTTATCTTCTATTGAAAATTAGATTAATTCTATGGTGGCCGCCGCTAATAGCAGACCAAGTGGGGCTACAGAAGCTGAGCAAGAAACCATAGAAGATTTAAAAGAAAAAGCTGATAATTTAAAAGAAGCTATTAGTTAGTATGATGAAACTAAAGAATTAATTGAAGATCTTGACAATGAACTTGTTGATAAAATGAATACTTGGCAAGATAATAATTATGAAATATTGACATACGAATTAGAATTAAAATTAGAAATTAATGATTAGAGTCTTGAAACAATTGATTATTATTTAAATAAAATTTCAGATGACTTTTATAGAATGGCAGAATCAGCAGCTTTATTGGTTTCTTCTTCTAACGGTATGACTAATACTAGCTAGTTGGAAGTATACCTATAGGAGCTAGGTCAATATGAAACTCATTTAAGAAATTTGCAAAGTGCTTATAACGCAGGAGAAATTTCTTAGGCAGCCTATGCTGAGGGACTTAAGGAGATTTAGTCTGGAATTTATGATAATTTAAATTCTTTGGTTGAACTCGATAAAACTATGATGCATTACTATGGAGATACATTAAATATGGCTGGAGAAGAGTTAGCCAAATTTACTGATCAAATGGACCATAGTTCTAGTGTTTTAGATCATTATGAATCTATTATGTCAGCTCTTGGCAAAGAAACTGATTATAAAGCAATGGGGACTATCCTGCAAGGACAGGCTAAAACTTTAAGAGATTAGGCTGATGTAGCAAAAGAAACCTTTGAATTCTATACTAAAGAGGCAGAAGGTAAGTATGCTAAGTATCAAGAAGCATTATCTGCTGGTAACACAGCTGCAGCGGAATTATATTATCAAGAATATTTAGCTGCATAGCAAGCAGCTGATGGAGCTCATGATGTTTATTTAGAGAAAATAAAGGCATTGGCTGAAAAATCTAAAGCTATTTTAGAAAATTCTTTAGCGAGCCATGCAAGAGATTTAGAAAAAGCTTTAACAGGCGGATCTTCTTTTGATTTAGTTAATAAACAAATGGAAAGAGCCGCTTCTTTGCAAGAAGAATATTTAACTACTACGAATCAAATTTATGAAACCAATAAAATGATTCGCACTGCACAACAAGAAATAGATAAAATTTCTAACATAACTGCAAAGAATAAAATAAAGAATTTTGTAATTGAGACTCAACAATTATAGAACCAGGGCAAATTAAGTAAATATGAATTAGATATCCAATAGGCTAAATATGATTTATTATTGGCTGAAATAGCTTTACAAGATGCATAGAATACTAAATCTACAGTAAGATTAAAACGAGATATGAGCGGTAATTTTAGCTATGTTTATACAGCAGATGACTAGGCTGTTAATGAAGCTGAATAGCGTTATGAAGATGCTCAAAATAGATTATATAATATTAGTTTAGATGGTGCTAATAATTATACTGAGAAATATCAATAGACTTTACAAGAATTCTATGATACTATGACTGAAATGAGCACTTTATAGTTTAGATCTTAGTTTGAAACTGAAGAAGAGTATGAAAAAGCTGTTAAAACTATGCAAGAAGGATATTATAAACAATTGGAAGGTTATTCTCATTTGTATAATGTCGCAATAACCACTGACAGTAGAGCTTCCGCAGAAGCTTGGTCTAAAGATTTCACCGGAATGATGACAAAAAGCGGAGAGTGGAAAGAGGCAGTAAGTGGATATATTGGTAATGTTAAAGAAGCTTTTAATGATTGGTTCATTTAGGTTGATACACTTCTTGATGAAGCTGGCTTGGGTATGGATTCTTATGAAGAAAGTGTTCAAGATGTTACAGATAAGAGTACTGCTTTAAAAGATGCTATTATAGGCCCAGACGGTGTTATAGATGCTTTAGATGAAGAACTTTAGAGAGTATCTGATATAACAGGTCAATATGCGTCTTTAAGGAGTTCATTAGAATCAACTACGAGAAGTTATGAATTATTGGCAATTGCTATTAATAGCGCAGCAATGGCTCAATCAAATTTAAATACTGTTAGTACAAATTATGGTGGCGGCACTTATGGCGGAGGAACTTATACTCCTCCAACGAGTAGTAGTGATTTCCCAAATTTCGACAATGTTTGGGCTGGAATGAATAATTTGGGGAATAATAATACTACTGACACCAATCAAGAAGATGATGACAAAGAACCTAAAAGTGGTTCAGGAGATCCCTTGTCTGAAGATCCTCCATATGAACGTAATGATAAAGTTATTGTGCCTAAAGGCAGATATGGATATTTAAATCCAGACAATCCTACATTTTTCAATCGTGGTGTTGCCAAAGAAGATTTATATGTAACAATTGATGAGAAAAAAACAATTGATGGCACTGACTGGTATCGCTTCTATGATTCTAAGCATAGTAAAAAGAATTGGTGGATTACTGATGAAAATTTATTACCTCAGACTCAATCTTTTGATACTGGTGGTTATACTGGTTCTTGGGGTTCTTATGGTAAACTTGCTATGCTCCATGAAAAAGAATTGGTGCTAAACGCTTAGGATACTGAGAATTTCTTAACTAGTATGGAATTATTAGATAATATTACTCGTGTTTTAGATTTAGCCAGTATGAATTCTCAAATGGGTGGTTTGTCAAGTCCTAATTTAAATAATATGGAATCTGAAACATTGTAGCAAGAAGTTCATATTGAGGCTTCTTTCCCCAATGTTCAAAATCAAAATGAAATTGCTGAAGCATTTAAGACTTTAGTTAATGAAGCATCTCAATATGTAAATCGTAAAAAATAAATTTAGGAGGGAAATTTATTTCCCTCCTTTTTTTTTTATTTGGTCAAATGATATTAATTTCTTTATTTATTTTTACATACTAAATAGTAATAAAACTAAGAGAGAAAGGAGACACGCTTGATTATGGAAATGAATTATAACAATACTTTATTGACAGCTGTTGATGTTGTTATAGAGGGCAAATTAAGAGAAATTGCTTATGATAAAACTATTATTTGTACAATTACTGACGCATCTAGTAAAAGTGAAGGATATTATAAAGTTGTTAATGGCGATATGGAATTTGAAGCGATTAGTGAGTCAGATAAATATCGTGAAAAAGATTAGGTTTATGTTATGATACCTGAAGGTGATTTTACTAAATAGAAAGTTATTATTAGTAAATATAATGCTGAAGATAGAAATAAACCTATAATTTATGCTTCACCGCTGGAAACCGTTGTTCCTATGACTTAGAATTTAATACAAGAAAATCGTGAAGTTGGCATAGTTGCAAATGGTGGTGAGCAAAAAAAAGCTGTTAATATTTGTACTATAGATTTAACAGATCCTACTTTAGATATAGATGTATAGAATAATAATATTTTTAATGTTCTCGGCATAAGAGCAAAATTCAAGACTTTATTTGGAAATAGAGATGTTCGAGAAGGAAACTATGGATTGTAGATTAATTTAATTGGTACATCATTAGATGGCTCTGATTTTAATGAGTCAGGTTATTTTGATATTAAAGAAAATAATATGCTTGGCAATCCTTATAATTATACGGCATATTTTGAACAAGAAAAAGCTATTGATATTTCTAAATTATCAAAAATTAAATCTATTTCTATAATGTTAATTCAAGACAATAATTTCTATTATTGGGATGGAAATATTAAAAAAGAATTAAGTTCTAAATAGATTGTGCCAGTGAAGAATAGCAAAGGTCAAATTATTCCTCAAGAAAAAGATATTGAAGCAAATATATTTGTGACAGATATTGAATTGTTTTTTGGTAATAATATTGCAAAAATTCCAGATAATACATTTTAGATTTATTCAAATGATGCATTAACTTATTCTGCCAGCAAAGAACAAGCCGATCCAAACTATAATATTAAAAATATTTATAGTATGTGGTATAATAAAAATAATGAGAATCATGAATTTATTGGTTTTTCAGATGGTGAAATTTTGAGAGACGAAGAAACAAAAGAGATTCTTGAATATGATGAAATATCATACCTAAATGAATTTAATTCAACTATGTAGGGTGTTAGTACAATTATAAAACCTATACCAGATGAAGATAACCCTGGTGAAACTCGTACTCCAAATATTCCTTAGGTACGACAGGGTTTATAGATTTACGCTAATGCTTACAAATTAAATGATTATTTTAAATCAATATATAATAAAATTAATTATGAATTATCTGATGTTGTAAAAAAAGTTAAAACATACACCACAAATGCAGCAATTGAGGATATTGATGATTTAATAAATAATGCTGAACAAGCAATAGAGGACGTAATAATATCTATTGATACTATTACGGCTTTTGAAGATGATGACTCTTCAGTTCGTTCTTTGTATATTTCTTGGTTAGAATCATATGGTGCTTTTTATGATTTATTAAAAGAAGATATTAATACAGTCATTACAAAAGATCCGAGTATACAAGAATATTTGTCTAATATTACTCTTGTAATGAATAATTATTTAGGAAATTATTTGAATTTACTTAGCGAATTAGGCACTTTATTTAATGTTGGTGTTATGAAAACTCTATATAATAATTATAGTAACTTACGCTATGATTTAAATAATATGAATAATTTATATACAACACGATTAAAAAGTTGTAATGATTTAGTAATAAAAAGTTCTGATATATATACGCAGTAGCAAAATTTATGTAGTGAATTGGATAGTCGTTTAACTAATTCTGATATTCAATTGAGAGATATTACTGCATTTGAAAATGAATATGTTAATTTTACTGAAAAATATAGAAATAAATATTGTATTTATTGGTATCATTATAATCCAGAATTGTTAAATACAACAACAAATGATCCTTTCTTAGGAGCCCCCTGGGATAGAATTGATACTAGTAATTATCCAATAAAACCAGGCATGCCGGATTTAGACTCCTCTAATGAAAAATATACTAAAAAAAGTGAAGTTGGTTTAACTAATTTAAAGATGGATTGTTCTTTGAAAGAAGAAAAATTCAAAGCCGTATTATTTTATAATCATGAAGCATTTTGGAGCGAAGAACTAATCTTTAAAAATGAAGATCCTATTTCAGATGTCCCGCCGCAAGATGGATTGAGTATTGAATTAGGAGAAAATGCCTCTTTATCTTTTCCGTTGTATGGGATTACTGGAGATTTAAGCCCAGGAGATAGCACGCGCATACGAGAGCTGAGAGTTCGATATAATAACGGAACTATTAAAGATGAACTTTTAGCTAATGCTTTTGTCTTTTGGTATATGCCTAAAAGTGAGACAATGTTAGTTTGTCCAGATGAGAAGTTATTAGAAAAAGGTTTTTATTATTTAAATCCTAATGATCCAAATTATTTAGGACAAAATTTTTCTTCTTATTTAAGGGATAAATATAATTGTTATTTTAAACAAATGGGTAGTGTAGAAGACCTGGATGAGAATGATAACCCCTTTACAACTGTGAAAATATCTGATACTAAATTTTATTTTTAGATTTCAAATTTATATCGCTCTTCTTCAATGAATAATAGAATTTATTGTTTAGTAGTAACAGACGAGGCTTCCTATGAGGCTGATATTTCATTTTCTTTTGGTCATTTTGGTACTGCGGGCACTTAGTATACCTTAAGTATTATTCCAGCTAGTGGTTCTAATCAATCTGCTTTAATTAATATTGGTGATGATATTTATCCTCTTGAGCTAGAAGCTCGATTTACAGACTGCAGTAATAAAGAATTGTCTGAGCTTGAGTCTCCAACAATATCTTGGAGTTGGCAGTCACCAAATAAAGGATTAGACATTATTGAAAATAATAAAGGAAAAAACTGTAGAAGTATTAGCGGTACTTTATATGAAAGTCCTCCAGTATGTTTATATAATGTGCTTGAGTGTTCAGCGGTTTGGAATCGTATTAGTGATGATATTGTTTTAGATGATAATCAAGCTTTAACTTTAAAGACTTATTATCCAGTGGCTTTTTCAACTGGATATTATTATGTTGATTGTCCAAATATGATTATTTATAATGACATGGGTTTATTGGACTCTCAAAATTATCGTACTAAATTACGTATTTATAATAGTCAAACTGGGGAAGAAATATCAAATGTGTCATGGTCAATGTTATACTTTTCAAGTGGTGAAAATTCTGCTGGTTTTAAACCAGCTCCAGATGACCTTTCTTTTTTAAGTAAAGTGCCTAGAATTGAAGAAACTAAAGCGCAAAATACAGATATTATTGAATATACTTTAATCCCTTAGGACTGGTATGAAACTGATTTTGAAATAAGATCAGTTGCTATATGTAGAGATGAAAATGATAATTTATTATGGGTTTAGCCGATTGTAATACTTCAAAATCGATGGGGATCTACTATCTTAAATAATTGGGATGGAAAATTAACTATTGATAAGGATAATAATATTGTATTATCTGCAGCAATGGTTGCCGGTCAAAAAGATGGTGAAAACCGATTTACTGGTGTTGTTATGGGACGTATGGATACTTTATATGAGGAAGCCAATGATTTATTAACAGATAGTAAAGTAACTGGATTCGGCTTATATGGTCTCCATGAAGGAGCTCCCAGTTTTGGTTTTACAGAAAAAGGAACGGGTTTTATTGGAAAAAGTGGATCAGGTAGAATTTTATTTAATGGTGAAGAGTCTACAATAAAAAGTAGTTCTAGAGATGAAGAAAATATTGAAAATAATAAATTACATGGTCTAATGTTAGATTTTGATAATGGTATTTTAGATATTCTAGGCTCTAAAGATAGCCATATTATTATTCAAGAATCAAATCCTTATTTATCTATTACCAGTGTTAATGGAACTGAAATTATGAGAGTTGGAGATACAGAATATTTTCTATAGACAGATAATTTTACAACTTCTAATTCCACTCAAGCCGGAGCTGGTTTTAAATTAGATTTAGCAAAAAATAAATTGACTGGTTATGATTTTGACTTAGAAGCAAAAACTAGCGATGGAAAAGCTTATATTTAGCTTGGAGTAGATAAATTATTATCTTCAGAAGATTAGTATCCATATTTAATTATTCATTCTGAATTAGAAGATAATAATAATGGAATAGATTTATTGCGTATTGATCGAGCTAATTTTTTCTTACAATCAAAAAATTATAATGCAAATAATTATACTGGAATGCATTTTGATTTAAATCAAGGACGCTTTTTAGGATATGATTTTACATTGCGTGCCCAACATGATGCCGATCGATATTTATAGATTTCTAGTGCTGACCCCAATTATCCTATATTTGTGCAAGGACAGTAGGTTTCATTCGATGATGATGGCAATATTAAACCTGCAGGAATATTTTATGTTGGTTGGGATGGTACAATGCGTTGTGGAGAACATTTTTGGATCGATAAAAACGGAAAATTAACTGTTAAATCAGCGAATGTTGGCGGTTGGGAAGTTGGACCAACATATATTCAAGCTGGTAATACCACTTTACATAATAATGGTAATATAAAATCAATAGTTGGAACATAGACGTTTTCTTTATTGGATGGAAAAATGACTGGTGCTACTATTGATAATAGTACTCTAAATAATTTAACAGTTAATGGAACATTAACTGTCGCTGAGTCAGGAACTTTTTCGATTAGTGGTGATGCGTCATTTACTGGTGATGTTACTATTAATGGAACTTTATCTTTGCCAGAAGATGGGCAAATCACAATTGGCGGATAGGCTTTGAAAGAATATGTGGAAGAAAACGCCGCTTTATTTAGTTTTTTTAAAAATGCAGATTTTTCATTGTTTGGAGATAAATATTCCCTAATTAGTATATTTGGCGGCAATGGATATGTTGATAAAATAGGTGATTCAAAAGATGGATATTCTGTAGGAGATAAAAATACTCCAGTTTATTTTTCAAAAGGAGTCCCAACTGCTTGTACGGCATCTTTTACAACAGATGGTCACGTACATGATATTTACTATAATACAGTTACTTTAACTTTAACTAATGGCTCGACAGTAACTGTAATGACTTCTATAAATAGTATAACTGGAGCTTTATATTAATGGGAAAAAGGAGAATTAAAATGAAATTAACTAATTCACAAATTTATATTTATGCTCAAAATTTACATAAAGCTTTTAATGATTTAACGTAGGTTTTACCTGTTAAAATAAATTTTTATATTCAAAAAAATAAAAATTTATTAAAAGAGCTTGCGGTTGAAATTGAAAATTCTCGAAAAGATATTATTTATAAATATGGGAATTTAGATGAAAAAACTGAAAATTATGTCATTGAAAATTCTGAAAACAGAAAAAAAGCCATTCAAGAAATGAATGATTTATTAGAATTAGAACAGGATGTAAATTTATATACAATATCATTGAATCAATTTGATGAAAATTTATCTTTGACAATAGAATAGATGGATGCTATTCTATTTATGATTGAAGAATAATTATTTAAGGAGGTATTTTTATGTCAGGAAAATTATATCCTCCATATTTAGAAAGTAGTTTGCCAGCTTAGGTTGGAGGGGTATTTGAAATACCCTTCCAGCCTAATCGAGCTACTCAACTAGAAGATTATACAGTAATGAAAGCTTGTATAAAAACAGTATCTACGAATTGGCAGGTAGGAGAGATTTTAACTTCTGAAAGTGTAGAAAATTCTATAGCTTATTTCCCAGTTGCTGACCCATCTCTTTTTACTCCTGGTTAGTTTTATAAAATACAAATTGCGGGAGTTGTTAATGAAGTCGTTGGATATTATTCAACTATTGGAGTATTTAAATATACAACAACTCCTAATTTAGAAATTAATATTAATAATTATAATTTTATTGGAATTTATGATTAGGGCGAAGGAGACATTACAGAAAAAGTATATAGCTATTGTTTTGATTTATATGAAAATGATAATATTATTTTTACATCTGGTGAATTAATTCATGATAGTTCCTCTGATTTAGAAAAAAGTGAATCTAATGATACTTGGGAATTAAAAGAATATTTTATTTAGGATAATTCACAAAACTATTATATTTAGTATACTGTCAAAACAATTAATAATTATACCAAATCTATAAAAACTGAGCTACCAAAGATTTCTTATGCTGGAGTTGATTTTTCTCATGATTTAATCGGATATAATAATTATGAAAATGGTTATATTGAAATTAGATTAAAGCAAAATAATTAGAATCCAAAATCTTTAAATGGCAAATTTTTATTGTGTAGATCTAGTAATTTAGATAACCATCAAGCTATTGTTAGAATTAAAGAATTTGAGTTATCTTCATCCAACACTAGTGAATGTATTTTACAAGATTTTAGTGTTGAATAGGGCATTGAATATCAGTATTACATTACAGAAATTACTACTTCGGGATGGTCTAATTGGAAAAATTTAGATACTATTATCAAAGCTGATTTTGAAGATATGTTTTTATATGATGGATAGAGATAGTTAAAAATTTAGTTTAATCCACAAGTGTCTTCTTTTAAGACAGTATTGCAAGAAACTAAAATTGACACCATAGGTAGTTAGTATCCTTTTATCTATCGCAATGGAAATATTGAATATAAACAATTCCCTATTGGAGGTTTAATTTCATATTTAATGGACAATGATGAATTATTTATACAAAAAAATAATTTTGGATTTTTTGGTCAATAGGATGATAGAGATCAAACTCCATCTTTACGACCTGGTTTTGACAATGTTTTTTATCCAAATTCAACTCAATTGGAATCTCATAATTTAGCAAGAGAAAGACTTTTTAAAATTGAAGTTTTAAATTGGTTAAATGATGGAGAGATTAAATTATTTAGATCACCCACAGAAGGTAATTTTTTAATTAGATTAACAGGAGTATCTTTAAGTCCAAATGCTACTTTAGGAAGAATGTTGCATACTTTTACTGCAACCGCATATGAAATAGCAGAATGTTCAATTTCTAATTTACAAAGCAAAGGATTTATTAAATAAGGGGGAGAGCATATGAAATATAATGCGGAATTTTTAAAAGCATTAGATAATGATAAAAATAAAACAATATATGCAAAAATTATCTCTTTATAGTTTAATGAACTCCCTGTTGAAACGATAGAAGGAAAAGTTGTATCTGGTTCTATTAATATTGATGGAACTTCTGCGGTTAGACGCAGTTGTTCATTATCTTTAATCCCTGATAATATTGATATACATGAATATTATTGGAGTAAAGGCATTAAATTTAAATTGGAGATTGGTGTAAGTAACAATATTGATATTAATTATCCAAATATTATTTGGTTTCCTTAGGGTATATATGTAATTAATTCATTTTCCACTTCTTTGTCAACAAATAATTATACCATTAATATTTAGGGCAAAGATAAAATGTGTTTATTAAATGGGGATCTAGGGGGCACTTTAAATTCTTCTATTGATTTTGGCACTATAGAAACATAGATTGATAAAACAACTTCAATTAAAGAGCACTATCCAATAAAAGATATCATTCGAGAAGCTATTCATTAGTATGGAGGCGAATACTTTCATAATATTATTATAAATGATATTGATGATTTGGGATTGGAACTATAGGAATACAGATATAGTGAACCATTATATATTTTTAGAGATAGTCAAGATAGTGCAGAAGGTGATATGTATTATAATATGACTTTAAATGGAAATATGCCATGTTGGTTCACTTATACTGTTAATGATATTTTAATTGCTGTAGAACATAATGGAACTTTATCTAAAAAATATTATAATAAATTATTTGAATATGATAATAGTATAGCAAATTATTTTACACCAGTTACCACAGAGCTATATGAATTGAGTGGATCCATATCTGAATTGCGAAATGATATTTTAAATCCATATCTGGATGAAGAACACGATAGTGAAGATAGTACAATTAGTGATGATATTATTATTGCTGATAGTTTAACATTGTCATTTACGGATACAGTATTTAATCCTACAAGATTTTCATTATCTCAAGGTGAAGAACCTAATTTATGTATGGCAAAAATTAATTTTGGAGATACAGCAGGATATACAACAACATAGCTAACTTATCCTGGTGATTTAATATTGAGCGCAGGAGAAAGCTTAACTAAATTATTGGATCTTATAGTTGCAATGTTGGGTGAGTTTGAATATTTTTATGATTTGGATGGACGTTTTAGATTTCAACGAAAATAGACTTATTTATCAAATTAGTATTCTCCATTGTAGACAACTAATGAAGGAACTTATTCAGAAAACGCTGTATTTACATCAAAATATTCATATATCTTTAATAATAGTGAATTATTTACTTCTATTAGCAATAATCCTTCTTTAAATAATATTAAAAATGATTTTACAGTGTGGGGAACAAATTCGTCAGATAAACCAATTTGTATGCGATACGCTATTGATAAAAAACCTTTTTACTATAAAACCATTACAGTTACGCAAGAAGAAATACAGAGATATAATGAAGCTTATTCACTTCAACAATAGCCTCAAACTGGAATAGAATATTTCTCAACAGATTATAAGCATTTGGTAACTGATGAAGAAAATTAGCGAGTTGTTGATTGGCGTGAATTAATTTATTAGATGGCGACAGATTATAAAAAATATAACCATCTTGATAATTTCGAATTGAAAATTATTGAAGCTAATCAAAATCAATCTTTATATTTAACTGGCAAGACTGGCTATGAACAATATTACATAGATATGGAAGGCAAATGGAGATATTTATATAATCCAGATTTATTTCTAGGACTTAGTTCAGGTATTTTAGCAGTAGATGAATTAGCAGATTTTTCTTTAGGTGACCCAGATCCCGATGAAGAGATTCCTTTTACAGAAAATCCTAAAAATTATTTTTAGAAAAATACTGATTTATAGTATTGGGCTAAAAATGTTTATTTAAATCCAGGAGTTTTAGAATTTTGGATTGATTTTCTAGATGAAAATGGAGAGCTTTCTAAATTTTCTAATTAGGCTATTGGAAATCGTCCTAATGTAAAAAATGAATCTCATGTGAAATCAGTTTTCTATAAGGCAACTCCTTCTATCATTTTTACTACTTTTGATAAATTTTAGAATGAAGCAAGAAAAGATGGATATAAATATTTTTTAGCCTCTAATTTAGATGATATGTTTACACAAAGTTCTTAGGGACGATCTGCGAAAGAGGTAATAGATGAATTACTGTATAAACATTCATACTGCGCAGATAATATAAATTTAAACACAATACCAATTTATTATTTAGAGCCAAATACAAGAATTAGAATTTATAATGAAGAAACAAATATTGATGGTGATTATATTATTTCCAAAATGACCATTTCTCTTGGAGCTGGAAAAACAATGTCAATTACGGCCTCAAAGGCTCCCACTAGACTATTATAATTTAGGAGGATTTTTATATTATGGAATGGCTACCATTATTATATCAAATTTTAGAAGTTTGTGTTATTCCTCTTTTAGGTATTTTAACTGCTTATATTGTAAAATATATTAATGTTAAAAGCAAAGAGATTACGAATAAAGTTGATAATGACACAGCAGATAAATATATTGCTATGTTGGCTGATACTATTACTGCTTGTGTAATGGCAACAAATCAAACTTATGTTGAAGCTTTAAAAAAGCAAAATGCTTTTACTGCAGAAGCTCAAAAAGAAGCTTTTAGTTTAACTTACAATGCCGTTATGGCAGTATTAACTGAGGATGCAAAGCGTTATTTAACTGAGGTTTATGGAGATTTAACTGCTTATATTACTACTAAGATTGAAGCTGAAGTTAATGTAAGTAAAATTGTTCCCGTAGAGTAATCTCTGCGGTCATACCCGAAAAATATCTGAAATGGTATTTTTCGGGTATTTTTTTTTGCTTTAATTAAAAATACCTAAAAAGGTATTATTTAAGTCTTAAAAGAGTCCAAGTCTAAGGTCGGTTGGGCGCTTTTCATTAATTTTCCCGTCCTAATTTTCATTATACTATGAGGGGGAAAGGATAACAAATTTCTTGTATGGAAGGAGACCTTACATATGTATTCCAACTATAATTATTATCCACAACAGACCCAGCAACCTTAGAACCAGCCTTATCAAAATCCACAGCTGAATCCACTCTACCAACAAAGTTATTTACGGCAGGCGCCGCCGCAGGTAAATTTGAAGGGACGATTAGTTTCATCTTTGGAAGAGGCACGTGCAACCTCAATTGATTTCGATGGTTCTATATTTTACTTTCCAGATTTGGCAAACAAACGAATCTATACAAAACAAATAAATATGGATGGCACCGCTACATTGTGTATGTATGAATTAAGGGAATTACCCGTTGAAAAAGAAAACAGCGGTTTTGT
>JAEIGA010002794.1_pt1 | contig 27619 bp, 31 predicted proteins | sample 9270691 | NCBI WGS metagenome assembly JAEIGA01 (sample SAMN17057246, study PRJNA624740) | gut metagenome | biome: biome; isolation source: fecal sample | host: Bos grunniens | place: China: Xizang | collected 2019 | reverse complement strand
TCCTTATTTATTAACCATATCTTATATTTAATTATTCCATCTTTATATTTCTTCTGCCACTTAATAATGTCTTCTTCTAATTTGCTTATTTCTTTATCATAATCGTGCGTCTTATACTTATCATACTGAGTCAATAATTTATTCTGTATATCAACAGACTCTAGTTCAAGTCTACCATTATTAATAAATTCAGTAATTAAATCATATTGTTCTTTATCTCGCTTTAAGTTATTAATCCATCTTTCTAAGTTATATATCGTGTTATGTATCTTTGTAAGCCAAATTGGTTCTTTATTACGCATATTAACCTCTACTTAATGCTTCCCACCATTCTTTAGAACCTACTTCTAATCCATCAAGAATACTTGGTTCTTCACTTGATTCTTCATTATTTATTATTTCTTCTGTAGTATCTTCTATATTAGTTAATTGAACTTCATTAACTTCATTAACTATTGCTGTATATTCTTCTTCCTTAACTGGAATAATTTCTTCTTCTACTGGTTCATCTACTTCTTCATTTACATCTTCATTAATTACAGGTTCTTCAACATAGCAAAGATTAAATAAGCCATTGAAATAATTCTTAACAACATTCTTACAGCCTTCTAAATCATAATATGTTGGCAGTGTATCTTTAACTCTTCCCATATAGGTCATTATTCTACTCCAATTAGTGGAATTATTTCCCAAATCATAGTATTTACCAATAACTTCTTCTAAGAACTTGTGTAAGTATCTGCCACTTTCCAAAGATTGTATTCTCTTTAAGCATTTCTTAATTTCTGGTGTAACGAATAGATTTAGGTTATCATTCTTATCCTTAATGCAAGACCAAGAGTCAGTTCTTTCACCACCATAAATATACACTTGAACATATTCATTTCTATTATAGGATTCAAAGCCTACCTTATCCATTAGGAATCTATCCATTCCAATAAAGTATTTAACATTTGCTATGTAATCTTTATTATCACCGGCATATTCAAGAAGGAACTTCAAATCAATATTATTAACTATATCATTAACGATTTCTTCAACCATATCGCTATCTGTAGATAGACGATTTCCAATATAGGTCATAGTCGCCTTAATATCTTCTCTTTCAATCATATATTGAACATTGGTGTTATAACCGACTAATTCTTGAAGAGTCTGTTCCATTTCAATGACAGCTACTAGTGATTTGCGAAGGTTATAATCAATATAAGCTTTCTCTTTATTCTTATTACTTCCCTTATACATTACTGGAAAGAAATGTATATCAATATATTCACCCTTTGCCTTATTAGTTAATACATTCTTAATTTCATTAGATGATTGACATTCGGATTTATTATTCTTATTGAAGTTATTTAACATTTCTTCATCATTAAGTAACATATTAATAGCTTTATTGAATACATCTTGAATATTCATAGGAAGAATCTTTGAACCGACATCAACTATGTGGTTATCGTTCATTTCTTCAAGATTGATATTCATTCTATCTATTACTACTATTCTATTTGCGATTGTATTAAATTTGATTAACATGTTCTATTATCTCCTTTATACTATATGTATAATATTTCCGATTTAGAAATCTTAAATTCCTTAGTTACTATACAAAGAAAGCACCAGGATTCAATGTAAAGCAACCTAATTTCGCACCTATGGTTGACATTCACATTGAAATCCTGGTGCGAATTAAAGGATGACAATATGTTAATTAAATTAATGAACTATGAGTTAATTACTCTCATTGTTCATTGGAATAATTAGAAGGTTAATTACTCCATTCTAATCATTCATTATTATGTATAACAGTTGTGATTTAGAAATCTTAAATTTATAAATTCTCACATTTGTTGTATACACTAATTGTGAGGAATTTATGTTATTAATATAGTAAATCTACAAGATTTGTCAATACAAATAGTTAATTTGGTGCGAAATATGTTCATTACTAAGCTTTATAATTAAATTAATCCTTTAGGCATAGTTCATTTCCTCACAATTAGTGTATATATCTAAAGATAATAATATATTAATAACTCTTTATATTATATAATAGTAGATATATACACTAATTGTGAGGAAATTTACTATGCCTGATTTCTAAATGATTTCTAAAGGTATTCTACGATAATAATAAATGTACATTTAAGGTAGACCCCTTCTGAATTTGCATTTCAGAGCCTCTGGTGTCATTTCTTTAATGATAGCTACGATTTATAGGGTAAATGAAATACGGGGTCAGAAAGCCCTTTAAATGCGATATTTCACATATAGTAAATAAAGTCACAATTAGTGTATACAATAAATGTGAGGAAATTAATATAGAATAACTTGAAATAAATTTATGTAAATTTAAGATTTCTTAAATTATTATATATATTAATAGGATGTGGAATGAACCACATTTCGTAAATTGAAGGATTAGTAATATGAAATATAATAATATTTACACAATAGATTGTGAAGGTGATGGCTTAAATAAATTCTATAATAGACAAGTATTTCCAAATGGTAATCACTTTGACCCTAATACAAGAATTTGGTCATTTACTATTTGTAATGATAAATATAATACCATAACATTTGTATCTAAGATTCCTTATACAAGAATATTACCAAGATATTATAGAAATAAGAATGGCGAAATGAGTAATCATACAGTCGCTTATCATAAGTCTACAAATATAGTTCCAAAGAATATTACTCTATCTGATAATACCCATCATCAAGTAAAGGAAATTACAGACTATGTTAAGTTCTTAACTAAGATTCGTGACACTATTGAACAATGTCCTACTAACATTTATTTCAAAGGTTATGGCAGTCATGATTATGATAGAGAACTTATTGAAGCAAATCTTCAAAGATGGCATATTAATTATGACCCAAATATGTTCAATAAATTTGTAAATATTCAACCAACCTATTGGAAGAAGACATTTGCACAAATACAAGCTGGTGGATTTGTAGATAATCAACAATACATGATTAATGGTATTGTTCATAATGTTGAAGACACAATAGAATTAATGAAATATATAAATGGTGAAATGAAATTCTAAAGATAGTTGATAAATATAATAAAGATAATTAATATTCATATCTCCATAAATAAAGACCCTGGTTGTTAATTTCCAGGGTCTTTCAAATTTATATCATCTTTAAATGAATCTTATTCTTATTACCCCAAGTATCATTACCCCAATGCTTATCACCGCCTGCAAATAGTCCAACCGCCATATCGGCTAATCCTGCTTTGGTTCTACTAATACCTGAATCTCGCAACAGTCCACGAAATATATCATCACATTCTTCTCTAGTAAAGAGATTTGCTCCCTTGATAGTGTATAAAGAATCGTGGATTGCTCCTGCTAAGTCATAAAGTTGATTATCTTTATCCCAACTTGGCAAATACCATCTGAATATCTTAGGTACAGATAGACCATCACAACGATAACCTTTATCAAGTGTAATTTGATACTGGTTATTATATTCATCTCTTATGACAGTTCTTATTCTCTTCTGTAGAACATGACTGTCATCGGTACCCAATAGCCACTTATCATTTGAATTTGTTGTACTTACGATATAGAAAGAAGACATGTTATTTCTCCTGTGTGTAGATGTGATTACGTGGAACTTTCCCTTCTTCAGGTAACTGAATATGATACCAAAGTTGTGTTGTGTTGTTATAATAAATTCCTAAGCAATCTAATGAGAACAAATGTTCACGCAATACAGCCAATAGCTTATCCATATCCTTACACTTGATGTCCGCAGCCAATCCTTTACAATGATAGCTTGATGATACACCGCCAACTTGTTCATTCACTTCCTTTGAACGATAGCCACTTGTAACGATTATGGGCAAGTGTAATTCATTCCTTATGACTTGTAGGAACTCAGCAACTTTGACTAAGTTCTTTATAATGTTCATATCATTTGGCAAATTATCAAGACCTGTATCAGTCTTTATCAACTCTTTGAAAGTGAAATTACTAATCATAACTTATTAGCTCCTTATTAGATAGGCCAGTCCTTATGGTCAAGCCAAATACAAATACCCATCAAGATAATTGTAGCAATCAACACATATAACATAACTTACTTATCCTTATCGTCAGATTGCTTATTCTCAATATTCCAAAGTATCCATTCCTTGACTTCCAACAATACAACAAAGCTTACAATCAAGATAGCAATCATTTCTTTATCTTCTCTTCTCTCATAATCTTCAACGTAGTAGACAATTCAACCAAGGTACAGTTCATCTTCTCAAGGGAATCTTCAATCCTTTCCAACTTCTGTGATAGCATTAGTGTTCGTTCGTCCGTCTTGGCAATGTCACCTTCAACCTTGGCGACTCTATTGGTCAACTGCATATTCACGTCATTTACCTTCTTATAGACTTTCTTGAACTCTTGATAAATCTTGAAGCTCAAGTATCCAATTAGAACTAGCGTGAATAGGAATGGTATAACCGAAGCTGGTGTTGAACTCAATGCTTGTGTTAGTATGTGAATAAGGTCTGTCATATAAATTGTCTCCTACTGTGTATACAGTCTGTTATTATACTTTCCTAGAAATGAATCTTTATCTTCAATAATGATAGAATGAATCCCAATAAATTGAAGCCTTCTTTATTTACTTTGTGTGTCATTATGCGTTCTCCTTTAGAATAACATAGAGACAATAGACACCAGCCCCACTCGGACAATACCATAATACATCTGCCTTGTGATAGCTCATTGTGCTAGTCTGAACGTTCCATGCCATTATATCAATGCTTCCTATGCCAAGGGTATTTGTACCGTATACTATATAACCAGAATAAGCAGAAGTACTTCCATCTTGAGCATAAGGGTTCAATATACGAATACTGCTATTAGAACTATTGGTTGTATCGTTCAACTGTACCACACAAGATGCCAACGTATGTGTAGTTGTATCTACAGGTTCAATCACTAACTGCATATAGGATTGGTTGGACACATTTGCACTTACTTTCACAATGTCTCCAGTCGCTATTGGTGTAGTAGCAACAGTTGCAGAAGGAACAACAGCACCATATGGAATATATTTGTTACCTTCAAATGAAGACTTTAGACCAGCAATGGCATAAGTATTATTTGCGACTGTACTAGATAAGGTAGACAATGAAGAAGCAGAAGCTGCACCAATGTTATCCCTAGCCTGACTCTTCTGTGTATCGGTGAAATCTTGAACTATATTTACATCAACCTTTGTCTGCTGTGACATTATTCTTCCTCCTGTCTAAAGGCATCATATTTCTTTAGGATTTCTACAATAGTATCCCTGTCCTTTGATAGCTGTTCATCATCTGTGGATAAGCCATTCAAGTATTCAATGGCAGTACTGAACATACCACACTTGATTAGAGTCAAGACAGGCAAATACTGCATCATAGAAGTTGAATCATAATCCTTGAGAACTTCATCAAGGATAAGCGACAATATTGTATCACTATGAGCTATATTGGTAAATCTTGCATTAGACATGGTATTGAACTCCATTGGAATGAATTTGTACGAATACTGATTCGGTCTTGTCTGTCTCGGCATAACTTGTATTCAATGTAGAAGCTGGAATTGCATTGGCTTCATCATCATAGACAGAACCGGACTTTGTAAATTGTGGGACTGGATTAGCCCAAGTCATGCTAGGTAATGTACCACCCAACAATGGAACTTGTGTATTGGACTTGACCAATAGACCGACATAATACATTTGTCCAGCTTCAAGAGTATCACTTACAACATGTGTTACAGGCAAATGAACGAATCCATTTGGCAAATTAGGAGCATCATATCTGTCGGTATAAGCAACTAGTTCATAGACACTGTTAGTTGAATCCCACTTATAGATTACAGCTTGGAAATGGTCAAATGTATTGTATTCCTTATAGGCAGTAATAGTAGAGACACCTTCAATCAACTTTAGGTCTGTATTGGTCTGTATAGCATTATAAGCTCCAGTATAGTAACTTCCATTGACTGTCCAAGGAAATTGATTGAAGACACTACAAGAAAGATAACTCATAGACTCACACATTTCCATAGTAGATTCTGTGGAAGGAGAACTAGAGCTAGAACCAGCTACTACAGAATGAATATCAATTTCTAGTGAAGATACCTTTGAATCATTAGGCATAGTGAAGGTAACAGGATAAGCTATGTCGTTATTTGCCACTACATCAAATGAGAACTCAAAGAATTGAGTGTCAGAAATAGAATTGTCTACATTGACCATGATAGCATTGAATGTAGAGTATTCAATGAAGCTCAACTGTTGCAAAGTATTGGAAAGAGTTGTAACTTGATAAGAACCACGTAATGTGAAATGATACAATGAACCTTTCTTCAACTGTATCTTGTTATTGGAAAGTTCAAGATTACCCCTATTCTTTATCAAAGTAGCAGTATTGGTAATATTGGAAGCAACGAACCTGCCATATTCAACTTCATTATCATTTGATACAGACAAGTCAAAGGTCTTTGTATTGGTATCTGGGTCAATAGTTGCGGTGACCGCTATAGAATTATCACTGGATGTAACATTGACATTTGGGACTTCTTGTGGCAAGTCAATATCTTCAAATTCAACGTTCATTTCACCATTGGCATTCTGTGTAATCTTCTTGATTGTCTTAGTGGCAGAACCAGTAAATTCTAATGAAGATTGCTTGTCTTTCTTGTTGGGTAAAGCGGATTCAATATCATCAACTCTATCATCTAATCCTGTTATATCATCTTGTATATCTTCTATATCTTCTTTAATATTAGAAATGTCTTGTTCATTCTGTGATACTCTATCAACAGTATCTTGAATAGACAAATCGTAATTAGTCTGATCTGTAGAAGATACACTTACACTTTCATCTGAAGAAGAAATACTAACAACATCTTTAACAACTGTTCCATCACCAGTAGCAGGAACTACATTATAGCGACTCATTACTAATGAACCATACTTATTATACACATAAATGTCATAAGAATGAGCTGGACTAGCTAATACTATATTAGAACCTAGACTATCCAATGCTATCTTGAAAGGATGTAAAGTACCATTAAAGTCAGAAGCACAATAATACTTTGTTCTTGTACCGTGAATATAGACTTCAATCCATCCATCTGTTAATGGCTTACCTGCACTATTCTCAAATTGAAATGTTGGTTGTAGAAGATAAGCCCATTGAACTTCTTCTAATTCATTTATCATATAAATCCTTCCTCCAAGGCATAGCTGTATGATTAAAGATTAACTTTATTTAATAATTAGGATGTTAAGTATATAAATAATAATGAACAAATTAAATTAACCTTTAACAATAGGAACATAATGAATGTTAATCCCACATTGGAAAGACCCTAATAGACGTAGAAATATATCAATCTCATATAAAGACCCAGATTACACTAAGTATTATGATTTAGATGCAAATGACTTTACATATTTGGTGTTGAAATTAAAGAATAATGAAGTTCTATCTAAGGAAGAGAATACTAGATATGGCATTTATATTCTGACTATTTGTCTAATTGTACAAGAACATAGACGATTTAAGAATAAGCCATTATTAGAACGTCAAGAGCTAATTGAACAACAATATATGGAACTATTACAAGCTATTACAGGATTTAATCCCAATAAAGGAAAGATTTATAGTTATTCATATCGTATTGCTTATACAGCTGCAATTCACTATTATGAAGGAAAGAAGAAAGATAAATTAGAACAAGATATAATTGAAGCTCATTGTAGAGACGAAATTAAAGATTATTATAATGAAATTATTTCACACAAAGTAAATACACAGAATTATGGAGACTAGGAGGATAATATGATTAGTGAAAGAAGAGCAAGATTATACTGTAGTGAAGATATATCACTTATTGAGAATTATGATAAAGCCATAGCAGATACAACACAGACTTGGCACTGTCACCATATAAATGAAATTAGAACTTTGCCAAGTGGTATGATAGCTTATACGTCACAACAAGAACTTAAAGATAAAGGTAGATACTATAAGTGTCCAGCTAATGAACTTATATTCTTGACTAGAGAAGAACATAATCGTATTCATCGTGGAAATTCAGTACTTAAATCTAAAGACTTACACGAAAGACAAGCTAAAGGAAATACTGGTAATACTAGAAGTGAATTTGGTAAATTATTTAAATATACTTATGGTATAAATAAGATTGATAATCCTAAGCTATATGCTAGAGAATGGGCTTATTATAATAGACACAATAAATTGAAAGGAGATAAATAATGACTGATAAGAAGATTTCTATTTGCTTTACACCGATGGACAATAAAGCTTGTGGATATTATAGACTTATATATCCTGCACAAGTAATGTATAATCAATGTAAAGTGAATATATCTTCAGTTGCTTCATTCAAATCATTTGGACAAGAATGGATTTATACTGCTAGAGTATGTAATAAAGAAATGTTCCAACAGTTGATTGACTTCAAGAAGAATACAGGAATAAAGTTCGCTATTGACTATGATGACAATCTATGGGAAGAACCACCTGAATATAACAGAGTAAATATAGATTGGAAATCAAATTATAATGATATGAATACTTATCTTGGTGAACTAGCAGACCTTATTACTTGTTCTACAGAACCTTTGAAAGAATCTTTGCTAAAGTTCAATAATGTCAATAACGTAAAGGTCATTAAGAACTGTCTTGATTATAATAGATGGAGATTTGATTACTATAAGCCCAATAACAAATTGAATTTCTTCTATGCAGGTTCAAATACACACTGGTCAGAAGATAACTATGGTGACTTTAGCACTAATCTAGTAAAGTACTTATACAATAAGGAAGTAAATGTATTGGGATCGGTACCTGATTTCTTACCCAATGCGAACAATGTATGTAAATGGACTGACATTAACTATTATCCAATATCATTTGCTAAGTATGCTTTACAGAATAAGTTCGTAATTGCTACATTGAAAGATAACCAGTTCAATAGATGTAAGTCCGATTTGAAGTATCTAGAATGTGCCGCTATAGGAAGAGTATGTCTATGTTCAGATGTTGGTGAATATAAGAAGATTGCTCATCCAATGCAAATTATACCTGAGAAAGCAGACCTAAATCAAATAGAATATATTGTCAAGAGAGCAGATAAGCATTATGAAGAAATACTAAATCATCAATATAAAGTATTAAATGAACGATGGTTAGATGGAAATAAATACATTAAATTATTTACTTGATTGCTTTATAAAGAAAGAGGTGGCAAATTGCCACCTCTTATTTGTTATGATATGTTAATTATTGATTACTGAGCAATGAGATTTGCAGTATTGTCCTTAATGCAGACATATGCACATCCACGTGGTTCAACAATACCAGCAAGAGCTGCAATAGCCCAACGAGTCTTGTTAGTGCCTGCGAATACATCAACTGCACGTCCTTCATGGAGAGTAATACCATCTGGAGATGTTATTCTAGATTCAGCATTAGACCAATCCAATTCTGGGAGAGAGTCAAATTCAAATGCACCATTGACACGGAATATACCAGTAAAGTATACACCGGCTTTAATTGGATTAGCGAGCTTCTTAGAAGCAAGGTCAGCAATGTCAATGTTGTCATCGTTAATGTCAGAAGCTTCACGAGTACCATGACCAATAAAGTCTGTCTTACGAACTTTAACTACACCACTAGTAGCATCTTCAATAGCAATGAAAGCCTTCAAAGCAGAGGTCTTAACGCCAACCAAGTCGGTAGCATATACACCACTAATGAACAATGGAGTACCAGCTGGAATAACTTCTGTAACACCATTCAAGGTCAATGTATCATAATCTGCACCAGTTACATAAGATGTAACAGTAGCAGAAGCAAGTTCTGTTGCCAAATCTTCAGAAATTTCAAGTGTTGGCATACCTTGCTGAGCACGAACTTCAGCCTGACCAACCATACCTTTCAATCCCTTCTGGAATCTTGGTTCAACATCACCTGCTGGACTAAATCCCTTACCACTAGACTGCATTATAGATTCAACCATTGGGTCAACGAATGCATACTGGGATTCACTAGAAATAGATTCAAGGTAGTTGGATGCCTTGAACAATGGAAGCCAACCAGTACCAACGAATGCTGTGTTCTGTAAGCCAATGTCATCAGCAAGAACAGAAAGAACAAGTCCCTTAGCAACCTTCTCACCAAATGGTTCTGCAATTTCTTTATCCCAATTAACATCGGTAACCTTCTCAAGCAAGTTAGTATTAACTTTAACGTTACCAATACGAATTGTCTTTGTAACCTTACGTTCAATTACATCTTCCGAACCAACGTTAGAGATGTCCATACCTTCAACATATTCACCAGTATCACGAATAACGAATTCATAAGAATGATCATTACGCTTTCCAACAAGCTGGTCTTTACAATAGTTCTTAGCACCAACAATCAAATATGAAGCTGCTTCTGCAGAACGAATTAGAACGAGTTCACTTCTCTTATTTGTATTAAATGTATTTGCCATAATATATTATTCTCCTCATCTACGCTTATTCTTACGTAAATAATTGTTGATTGAATTTATACTAGTCAATAAAGAATCATTTGGGTCTGTACCACTAGTATTTGATTGTGTTATTTGCTTCCCAATAATAGGAATGTTATTCTTTACAGTATTAACTGGTGTGGTTGTTGTGTTATTCTTGTTATAATATTCATCAAGGATTTGTTCAACAACTTTAGCAGTATTTCTTTCTAGAATGGAAGAGTCTTTAATGACAGCTCTTGAATAACGATTACTTCTAAAGATTTGAGGTAACCATTTACTAGAATTAGTCATAAGTTCTCTCAATACAATGGGATAATCATCAACGGTATCAAGATACTTAAAGATTGTATTATTCTCATCATGTTCATGTATTGCATCGGCAAATGCTTTACCATTCTTCTGAATAAGATTGTTATAATCTTCTAGTTCTTGACCTTTAAAGACTCTTTCAGTAGCAATTCTATCTTGTTCAATTTCTTCATTTAATTGTTCTCTTTGAAGTCTTTGAACTTCATTCTGCATATCACGTTCTTGTAATTTCCAATTAGTGTATGCATCATAGTCAGTATTACCATCTTTATCTTTAAAGTCCTTAGATTGTAATCCTTTATATTTCTCTAGAGCGAACTGTAATTCTTTAACTTTAGCTTCAGCTTCTTTACGCCTCTGCTTCTCTCTAATATAAGCATAATCTCGTTGTTCTTTATGAGATTTCTTGCTCTTATTTCCATCTTCAACATCAGTAGTCTTAGGCTCATCACTTCCTGCTGATTTGTCAGCTTTGTTAACTTCTTCTATTGTAGATTGACCGTCATTATTGGGGTTGGCAGATACTTTCTGTTCATCAACCTTTGTAGTATTGTCAGTAGAACCGACGTTAATTTCTTCTGATTTAGAAGATTCATCTTTAACTTCCGATGATGGGTCATTAGTTAAGGATTTATCTTCAACTACGTTCTGCTTATCTGTATCATTTGTAGAAAGATAAGACATTGCTTGTTCTGATGTCATTGACATGTGACAGCTCCATGATCCGGTGTATTAAATTTGTATTAAGACCACCGTTATCTTAATACATTTAATAATTAGTAGTGGAGTCAAAGAGAATTGAACTCTTCCACCAACACTGCAAATGTCGGTCGCCAACCTTGGAACATGTGACCCCTTTATACATTGTAATAATTAGTAAAGTCTTTAAGCATAGTAAATTTCCTCACAATTAGTGTATATATCTACTATTATATAATATAAAGAGTTATTAATATATTATTATCTTTAGATATATACACTAATTGTGAGGAAATGAACTATGCCTGTAATAGTATTAGAATCCTTGTCCTGTATAAGGCTTAACATTATTTAAGAACATTCCTAATGATTCACTATTAAGAAATCTTTCAACTCCTTCTGATGAGACATTAGGATAAGAATAAGTCTTATTACCAAGTTGTATATTCATAACTTTAGATTCTGGGTCATAATCAACATTACCAACCCAACTTGAAGATTGAGATATTGGTCTTCTTGGATATTCATCATTCCAGTATTTAGCATATTCTCTTTCTCTTAATTGAGCTTTAGCATTGAGAGCTGCTATAGCCATAGCTTTCTGTGGTCCAGGTGGCATAGCCATAACAGCTTTATATTCAGGAAATGAACTTATATCAAGTAAATCATTATGTTCATTACTAGACTGTCTTATTGTTGCTTGTCTATCACCAGATTTAATAGCATTACCTGTTCCACCTTTAGATGTAAGAACATTAAATATAGGCATTATACTTCTCCTGTAACTACATCATTAATACCTTGAATGTAAGCATCATTGACTTGTTCTTGTTGATTCATATTAGATTCTGCTTCTTTAAGATTAAGTTCTTGTTGCTTAATCATAGCATCATTGTCAATCTTTACTCCATTCTGTTGTAACTTAGCCATTTCAATAGTCATCTTATCATGTTCAGTTACTTGGAATTTAGCAAAGTCAAGTTCTCTTTGTTCACGATTATTCATCAAGGACATTTGAGTTGTATTTAATTGTTGACGTAATTGTTCATTCTCAGCTTTCATTCTTTCAAGTTCACTCATTGTATCTTCCATAACAGCTTGCATTTGATTAAGTTGATGAATAGCAGCTGGGTCTTGATTATCACTAATGAACTTAACATCTTGTGGTAAGTTAGCAACTATATTACGAGATAAATCATCACCAAGGTCATTCTTTAAGGTATCGGCAAAGTATTTAGCTATAACAGGCTTCATATTATCTGGCATAATTGTAGCTAATGCAGTTAATTCTTGACGTTGCTTCATTTGACGAGTAATAATAGACGGCCCGTTCTCAAGTGTGAATCTTATTTCTTCACCACCAGTCAACATTTGAGTAATAATCTTACCAAGAATACGAATAGCTTTATAAGCATTATTATAATAGTTAGCAGTATTACTTTCTTTAGAGATTTCTTGTCTGAGGATTTCTGTTGCAGTCCTTTCTTTCTGGTCTACTATACCTGTTAATGGAATACCTAATGTATCTTCCATCAGAGTTCTGCAAGTAGAAATAGTATTCTGTAAATCCCCTGTCTGGAATGATTCGGTTAATGGAACTGGTTGATGTTCACCTTTCCATAATACAGCGACAGAATCATCTTCATTACATGCTGCTATACTCTTAGGTATTAGGGAATCTTGATGAATCATATAGTTAGCTTTACCACTTCTACCAACACGTTCAACTAATGTGGAATAAGCAATATTGATACCTAATTCCAAGGATAAGGTCTGTTGAATAATACCATCATAGTTAATACGATTGGATTCATAGATTTCATTACCAGCTAATCTCAAGATAGGGATGTACTTAATTGGTAATTCAATAGACTGTACTACTTTATCTCCACATATCTTATAGAAGTCCACTAGACCTTTATCATTCTTTCTGTAATAAGATACAACAGCAACACAATCTTCAGGTACATCCCATTGGTGAAATTCATCAAAGTTAATAATACATTGTGTTGATGGATAAGAGAAAGGAACTATATCATCTCCATATAGTCTCTTAGCTTTCTTTATACCAATATAGTTAATGACAGCACCTTCTTCGGCATCACTACAATCAACATTAACACTAGAAGGGTCAAGAGCAATAGCGTTAATGTGTGAAGCACTTTCAATGACTATCTTAGCTTCACCTGTAAATTCATCTTCTACAGTAGTAACTACAAGGAATCCGTAACCAGTTAATACTGCTTTACGGAAAGCATCTATAATAGCGGATTTACTATCACATTCGGATTCAATGTTGTCAATCATTTCTTGTAAATCCGACATATTATTGTCTGTTAATTCAATGTGCCAAGGTGAATTACTAATAGGTGAACTAATAGCATTAACCATTGTATTCCAGTTGTTAAGATAAAGATTTAACTTCTTACCTCTCTTATACTTCTTAATGGTAGAAGAGTTCCAGAAATCACCTGAATAAATTCTTAAATCTTTAATGGCTCTTTGAATAGTCTCATTAAATCTATTATCAGATTTAGATAAGAATTCACCACAAGCTTTGATTATATCATTGTCATTCAAATCATTCATTTAAGACCTCTTTGTTCAATAATTAGACTTTCTTATATGTCATGATTGTATTGACAGTATAAGGTGTAATATCAGATAGTGTATTACCTGTAATGTTACCTGCATCAATAGTTCCAAATAACATAAGTTGATAAGCACTTGTAACATTACTAGAATAAGGAGGAATACTTGGTGGTACAGGTGCCCATGTGAAAGAACCTTCTGCTAATACAGCAGAGAATATACAAGTATTGCCACCTAATGTAATCCAATCTCTTAAATCGGTTGGTATGGTATTGTCTGAAGTTGCTTGTGTTGCTTGTGCTATTGGTGTCCAAGTACAAGTTACATCAAATGAGTCAGAACCAATTCTGAACATATTAAATCTAAATGTTGGAACTGGATCAGATGTATTATTTCTAACTGTATAAAGATGTCCTCGTTGACTCCATTGAGAGTTAGGTGCACCAGTACCATCATATATTCTAGCATAGATTTCATTACCAGTATAAGTACTCAAGTCAGTAATGATGTCAATAGAGTCTATAACTGTAACTTCATTTGAAGGAACAAATGTACCACTGTTGTTGTTATAGACATAATCATGTGATGAGTCCGCAACAGCTAGATTTGTTCTGTCAAGTACTATAGGACTAGCCACATTACCAATGTTATTAGTCCAAGTACCTCTTACAATAGTATCGGCATTAGAAGAACTAATTGTCAATGTATTATTGAATACACAGTTATCAAAGAAGCAATCTATATAGTAATTACCAGAATCTCTATATTCAACTGTATATAAAGCCTTGTTGATTTGACAATCCTTGAATGTGAATTGTGCAGCAGTAATGATTTGGTCAATTATAGAATTATAACCAGAGAAATTATCTACATTCAAGTTACTAGTTGATTTGAGTATAGTGTCTTGTACAGTCACAGTAGTATAGTTACTATTAAGAGTTAATGTAGAAGATACCGCACTAATGGTGGTATTTAACAAATCATCATTGAATGTTATGTCAGAATTTCTTACTACAATTGTGAAAGAGTTAGATGTATTAGTGAATGTTACATTCAATGAGCAACTATCAAAGATATAAGTATTGTCAGCATTTCCACTTAATTTAATGCTGCCTTGACAATTAACAAATCTAAAGTTATGAACATTAGCATTCTCTGCAAATACATTTGGACTATCAGTATCTGCACTTCCCATGAAATTAGAATAAGTTCTATCTTTATCTAATGGTGTAATAGCGAAAGAAGTAGGAACCGGTACATTGTTAAAGTCTAAGTTAGCAATATTCATAGCAGATTGAATACTATACCATAGTTGCATCTTATTTGTGAAGTTAGTAACATCAGCTATACAATTAGATACTGTATTAAGTACAGGTGAATCCTTAAAGATTAACTGTGATAAGTTACAATCGGCAAATGAACAATTATCACTAATAGTATTAACATTATCAAATACACACTTGGTAAAGGTACTATTTGTTATAATACCAGTACCTTCTATAATACAATCATTGAAAGTATATCCACTAATGTCATCTTCTACATCAACAATATAACCTTGTAATTGAATTAAATTAGTAGACAAAGTAGAATCATCAATGATATAATGACCTTTAACAGAATTATCAGATTTGAATAGTGCTTTAATGTTCCAACTAGACTTAGCATAGTTAGAATATAATGTAGTATCACCATTATAGAAATAAGGGTCTGTATTGAAAGCATTAACTTGATTACTCTTAATAATCAAATCACTATCCAAGAATACAACACCTTTAGATACATCTATCTGTTGAATAGGATTCAAAGTAATACTTGATAACTTATAATAGACATAATCTTGTACTTCATGCTTAACATCAAAGAACAATCTTAATCCTCTACTATTGGCATAGGTCAAAGCAGATTGTATAGATACAGATTGGTCTGACATATTATGAGTATTAGAAGGAAATACACCATAATGTCTTACATCAAGATGTTCTGTTGGTGTAATCATAATCCATCTACCAGTTAATCTACCTGTAGAAGCAATCACAGCACCACTATCATCCATAGCAGTAGAACTAGAATCCCAAATATAGTTGATTGGTTCTTTATCACCAAATTCATTATATCCCATAAGAGTTATAATTTGAGTATCATCTATAAATGGCACTGTATCAACATCTAGACTTCTCAAATCACTAATATTAGATACTGTATAAGGTGATGTACTAGTAATGTGAACATTTATTGATAATTCAGAATTAGAAGTATATTGTAATTGCCATTTGGAAGTATCGGAAGGGTCAATGAATTGTTCGGTATACCATTCTCCATTACCAATATATTTGTAATAATAAGCAATAACATCTTCTTCAATAAAGACTTGGTGTTGAGTTCTACCATAAATGTCTGTTAATTGTGGATTATTTAATGCTGTACCATCTTTATCATAGATTGGTGCACTTGTATTTCCTTCATTAACAACAAAGTGAATACAACCATGTAATGGATTATTATTATTATCTGTATATTTGTTCCAATTATCCCAAGATCTGATACTCATTACTTATCTCCTTTCAATATCTTCATTGTTCTGGGTTCTTTATTCAAATCTTCAGGCATAGTATATTTCTGTCTTAATTCTTCTAATATAGCTTCTTCAAGTAATTTAGCTTCTTCTTTAGATTTATCATTCTTTAATTTATTTGAAATAATTATACCTGGATAACCCAATCTCGTCCAAGGGTCTCTATCTTCCGCCCAGATATTACCATATTGATTAGTAATATAATTCTTTAAAGCTTCTTCACCAGCTATATCACCCAATGTAGACATATTTGAAATTTCGGAAGGTAACATCTTCCTTAAATCAGGGTCATTCACAATAAATTGTAGTTCATCTGGTGTAAATTCTTTCATAGCTTCATTATATGATATTGTAGCATCACCAACTTTGAAATATTTATTTGGATCAGCTTTAAATCCAGATCCTTGTCTTGCAGCTAATTTAGCATATAATTTATCATATTTGACTTTATAAGTATAATCGTATTTAAATCCTTCGGCTAATTGGTCGGCAGTTAATTTCTTTGAAGCATCTTCTGCACTCTTGTTAATTTGAGTATTATATTTCGATATTGAAGACTGTGGTGAATTTCTTAATCCATTCAACAATCTGCTAATTCTGTCTTCTCTTATTGGTTGGTCTACATTGGCATATTCCATTACAGATCTAGTGAAATTAGGCTTATTAAGCCATTTACCAACACCCATAGCACCACTCTTTATAAGCCAAGGTGCAACAGCATTGGTTGCAGTTCCTGCCGCAACATCACTTAATGAGAAATCACCACGAGGATTAGAGTCATCATAAGCTATAGTGTCATAAGATTCACTTGCTAGAGGTGCTACTGCATTTGAACCCAAAGTTAATACTTTACCAATCTTTGAACCAGCACTAATACCTTTAGCAATAGCACCATAAGGTGCAAAGTATAAAGCTTGTTCACCTATATCACCTGCATAGTCTCTTAATTTAGGGTCTTCACCCCTAGCAATAGCTTCTTGTTGTCTACGGCCAAATAAAGATAATGCTTTCCCACCAACTTTATCCATAAATGAAGCATCGGGATTATTACCACTAGCTATATCTTGTCTTCTTAACTTAGTTGCTTCTCTACCCATTTCACGAATAAGTTCTTTAGGGTCTTTACCATTCTTATCGGCTACATACTTGATTTCTTGATAAGGAATAGATTCATAGTTGTTATACCAATCTTCACCGAATTCGTTGGCAAGATTAACTTTACCTGTCTTTAATTTACCAAATAGAGCAGATCTAAAGGTAGGCATTCCTTCTAGGTCTTTATTGGACATAGTTGTGGTGAAGTAATGCTTAGCACTGGAAATGTAGTTAGCAACATCATTATCATTGTCAATCTTGTCTATTACATTATACAAGTCTTTATAGTTATTATTATATAATTCATCTAGAACTTTATCTTTCAAAGCACCCATATTATTCTCCAAATTCTTTAATTAAAGCTTTACCTTCAGGTGATTCTTTCCAAGCTCTATATTCATAACCTGTCAAGTTCTTTCCAGCTTGCCATTTAGCTCTTCTTTCTTCTTTATCAGAAGCTTTCTTATCTTCTGGTGTAATTCCTTTGATTCTATTGTACTGTTCTCGGAAGGCTTTATTATTCTTCATAGCTGGATTTGCTTCCATTTCTTTAAGTATAGCATCTTTCTCTGCTTGATTATTTAACTTAGTAATAGAAGAATAGTCTTCAATCTTGACCTCTGTTGTTGCTTCTTCTTGAACAGGAGTATTTGACAGATTATTGGATTCTCCTTCATTAGAATCTTTAGAGTTGACTTCATCTTCAATTCCAACTGCTTTATTCCAATATTTAAGTTCTTCTTGAGCATCTCTTACATCTCTTTCTAATGATGCTTTACGAACAGGGTCATTAGAAGTATCATTTGCCAAAGAGGCTTTAGCATATTGTAATTTGCTCAATGCCAATGAACGATTCTTCATATTATCATCCATTCTATAAGCCGCTTGTTGTTCCATTTGAGCATTAGCAAGTGCTTTAGCATGTTCTTGGTCTTTCAACTTATTATACCAAGCTCTTTCTGCATCTTGATATTTGTCTAATAGACCTCTATCATTATTAGCAATATAAGAAGCCCAACCAACTTCTGTCTTTGGTGTTGGTACAGATTCATACTTAGATTGTCTATCTTCAAGTTGCTTCTTAACTTTGTCAATTTCTTTATTCAAGTAAGCAAGTTCAACATTAGTCATTTCAACATTAGGTGCGAAATTACTTTCATATTTCTTCTGTTCTTCAAGTTCATATTTCTTATCTAAATTATCAGCATATTCTTTATAAAGTTCTTCATTCTCATCAACCTTATTATACTTACCTGTAGGAGTATATTCATCCCATTTCTTATTCCATTCATCTGCTTTAGCTTGTGTGTCTTTACCCCAATAGCCATCAACCTTTAGTCCATAAGCATCTTGATAATCTTTAACTGCAGCTATTGTCTTATCACCAACAATACCATCTGCATCTACTCCCAAGAAAGTCTGTATTTCTTTAATTTGTTCTGGACTATATTTCTTATTATACCAAGATTTATAACTCATTATTAACCTCCGTAGATAGAATTCTGATATTCTACGAATTTATCATAATCTTCTTCTGTCATACCAGGATTAGCTTGTAACCATTTAGTCTTAGCATCATCTATAATATAGGTAGAAGGATACTTACTAATTGCATTAGGCTTATAACCACTCATATATTCACTAGCTTTATATTCATTTGTTGTAGAATAAGGCTTATAATCCTGTGATTGAGTATAAGCATTACGAATATAGTCACGTCTATCTTCTAGGTCTTTCAATTTCTTCTCAAGTTCTTTCTTATCACTTTCATATTGAATATAATCCATTCCACGAGCAAATGTAGAAGCCATATCTTTAGCAGCATCTGCTTTAATCTTAGCTCTTTCTTCTATTCTATCTGCTTCTCGTTCTGCTGTGTGTAGACGATTCTTAATAGCATTGTCAATCATTGAACTATAATTTATATTATCACGATTATAAATTCCCATAATTTACTCCCTTAATAAAGACTCTATATCTTTGAAATGTCATCTTTGCAGAATGCCCAAGCGTTCATCTCTTTAATCATATAGTGTGCCTCAGTATAGTCCGCGTGATAGCAGTTGTGTAAGAAGTCTTAGCATTGAGTTGGTCTTGCTTGACTTTAAGTGCATCTGACATTGCTTGGTCTTGTGTATTATAGTAATCCTGTGCTAAGTCACCTTCTAGACCAATCTTATATTGTTGACCTTGTCTAAGTGCATTTAATTTATTCTGATTATTTGTAATAGCATCGGCATATTTCTGATATTCAAATTCACGATCAGTGTTGTATTCTTCCATTGCTGTCTTATATAATTCATCTTCTTTCTCAGCAACACCTTTAGCTATATTCAAAGCAGCACCTGTGCCTCTTCCTAATCCAGCTCCTGCAGCACTATGTTGAATTTGATTTCTAGTATCACCAATAATCTTACTATAGTAAGGATTTAAGAAATCTTCCTTGGTCTTAGTATATTTGAAATCATCAAAGTCATAGACATAATCTTCGGGATTATATCCTTCAATATCTGCTTTATATTGATTAACATCTTCTTGAGTACCAAGACTACCGCGTTGAGCATAATAATTCTGTACATCTTGCAACATACTATCATATTCTGCATCGGTAATTTGTCCTTGTCTACGAAGTTCATTTAGAGCTTGCTTTCTAGATTCGTATTCTTTCTCGGATGCTTCTTCACTAGCTTGAGAATTCTTATTAGCAGAATATATACTAGCTAATGCACTTGCTGCCATTGCTGCTGCTACTGGCCACATAATTTAACCTCCTATTACTTGGATTTAATTTATTTAATAATTAGTTACATCTACATTTATTATGACTATATTCTTTCTTGTCTTAGCAATAGTAAATAAAGTCACATTTAGTGTATACAACAAATGTGACAATAATATGTGACAATAATACGGTAAATCTATGAAATTTGTCAATCCAAAGAGTAAATTTGTGAACTAAAGTTGATTTAATCCCTTTAAGCATAGTTCATTTCCTCACAATTAGTGTATATATCTAAAGATAATAATATATTAATAACTCTTTATATTATATAATAGTAGATATATACACTAATTGTGAGGAAATTTACTATGCCTGTATCTTTATATTTAAATTAATCCCTTTAAGCATAGTTCATTTCCTATACCTGTATTCTAAATTTACTGTATCTTTATCAGTTCCATTTCTTTAAGATTAGTTGTCCTTGAGCATTTACTTCTTTAGATAATTCACAAGTTAATGTACTATCTTTGATTTCTATTCTATTACCATCTGAACAAATTAAGAATCCATCATAGACTACAGGTAATTTAAGTTCATTATAAGAAGCACCATTTAATAGTTGTATAAAGAGTACATTCTTGATAATAGTAAATACTCCTTGTCCATCTGAACATTGTGCATATTGTCCTTTAAGTGCTTCTATATTCTCATTTGAAGTATCAAATCGTATTATATTAAGATTAACTTTGTTCATAAGGTCTCCTTATATCTTACATTGGTCTCATTATAGAACATGGAGACCAAGATATAATAACAGATTCAAATGAGAATGGGATCGGTTCTGTTGAAGAAATTTCCAAAGTAAAGAATGAACCCATGCCTAATCCAAATAGACTAGTATCAAAGGTATAGTTACCAATCTTACCCAAATAAGCATCTTGATAATCCGAGAATGTTGAACCATCCCAAGACCATCTAAAGGACACTCTTGGATTCATTTCTAAGTTCGTATACTGATTGTTGAATGAATGTTGTCCATTATTGGCTATTAACTTCAATTCGTCAATAAAGAATGGTTGATTGTTGTTGGTTAATACACCACCTCTTCTCATCTTATAGATTACTTTATCATCATGTTCTGTATACTTATTCTCATCCATATAGCAAAGGGCATCGGTTGTACCTACATATATCTTTGAATAAGCATAAGTGGCGTGATTATATCTCCAATAAGTTAAGTGATTATTATCATCATAACTTGCTCTATAATGCCAAGCATCTTCTGTTATATCATATACGAAAGTCTTCTTACTATCTTCAAAGGTTAAAGAATAGAAAGTATGTTGATGTTCTTGCCATATAGAAGCATAAGCATTCTCTATATTAGTTAGTTGAGTGATTTCTCTTTCAATGTCTTGTGTTGATACTCTTGTTATAGAAGTATCTTTAATGATGAATACACCATTATCACCAATGTCAGATGAACCTAACCATAAGACATTATTTCCTAGCATAGCCAATGAGTTAGGGGCTTTAATACCAATGTTACCAGCCGCATTATCTGGTGAAGAGAATGGATTATTAGCATCATCATTATAAGAGAATACTTGCCAAGAACGTTCACCAAAGGTATATAACTTAGAACCATTAGAACAAAGTGCTGTTGTATTATCAGGACACCATTCAGAATAAGTTATAAAGCCGTAATTAGCGAAATCCACAGTATGTACTCTAAATAGGTCATTTACTTCTGGGTCATCATTGGCATCACCATTAATGAAGTCTTTCCACTTAATATAGTAAGAATCGGTAATTTCTCCCGCTATATACTGTTCTTTAACTTCATCACTTAAAGTCATCCACCAATTAACAAATTCTTCTCTATCTTCATAGAATGAATCATCTTCTGTATTAGTGATTTCAAATGGATACTGATAAGAAGTATAGAAAGCATCTGTACCAGCATCATTAACGATTAAATAACCATAAAGATAAGCACAATGTGTGGGCTTAATGTATTCTGTTGTGGAATCTACTCTATAAGGCAAATCAATTCTCTTTAAGTCTGTCTGTTGGTCACCAATAGATAATCCAGTATTAACCGCATAGACATTTACTCCATCTACAATAATCAAATGTGGATGAGCAGAACCATAACCGGAAGTCTCAGTCATGTGACATTCTGTATTCTGTGAATAAATTGTACCAATAGTAGATACATTATTATATTCGTCAATCAAGTATAAAGTATCATTATAGACAGCATATAATACTGGCTTATTATCATAACCCCTTGATACTCTATACATTCCTCTACATCTACCAGATATATTGGAAGCTAATACTTCACCTTGGACAGACCTTACAAGAATACTGGTGGATTTCTGGTCATCATTCTGTTGTATCTCAGGATACATGTTCACAGATTCTGCTAATCCAACTTTAGCTATAGCAGATTTAGCAATTCCACCACATATGTTCTGTACGAGCTTACATGTATTTGCCATTTATATTAACTCCCTTATATAGAAGACATTAAATCCTGCTGGGACATTGTATAATCATTATCCCAATAATCATGACGCAATAATACTCTATCTTCAGAACGAGGTGTTCTAATGTTATCTACCATAGTGACAACTTCTTGCTGTAGTCTATTCATTTGAGATTCATCAAGACGAGGATAAGTCAAAGATAATTTATGAGCAAGAGCTACAATTAACAATTCAACATAGTTATCTGGTATATACAAATCACTATTCAAATCTATATCAAATGCTTCATTATAGTTAATCTTTAAGCGTTGAGAACCACTAAAGATATAAGGCTTTATTTCAATTAACCATTCACCTTCGGATTTAGGTGTATAAGTATAAATTCTTGAAGTATTAGAGAACTTATCATAGTCTGTATGATTAACAAAGTCCAACTTATAATGTTCTCTATAAGGTTCATTAGAATTACTAATCACATAGATTGAATTTATCTTTGATACATCTCTAACTTGAATATGAGTCATAGCTTCATAACGCTTCATTTCTTGATAACGTTGCGAATATGGTTCAATAGCATTATTAAGTTCCCAAGTGAAAGTATCATTGCTTTGAGATACTGTATAATATACTGTTGGATTAGCTTTAACTATTGCCCATACTTTATTATTATAATCATCTTCTGTTAGAGTATAAGCATTTAATTCATTAACAGTATCAAAGTATAAATTATATTCTCCTTTAAGATATTCGGATTCGTCATAAAGGTGAATTAAATTAGACTTTGGAACTAAGATTGAATTCTGTGTCCATACCAACAAATTATCATTATTATACTTAGAAATAATACCTTTCAATAGACGAAAGGCATTCTCTGTAACACCAGGATAAGGATTACGTTGTGGTGCTAAATTAACACGAGTTGCTGCTTCTATAATAACTTCTCTTACTGTTGTGGGCATATATGATTTCTCCTACTACTGCTATCAGTCTTATACACAATAATTAGTTATTGGGTTCATTGTACTGTAGCATTAAGTCCAATACTTCTTTGAGTCTTTCTAATACCTTTGGGTCTTTCCTGTAATAGGTGTATAAAGTATGTGTTAATTCATGTGTAGCTTTATTCAAAGGTCTAAATTTAGAATGGTCATCCAACTTATCATAGTTCTCTACACTTTCATCTAGGTGATGAACATTAAATCCTTTACGTAAAGGTCTCAAAGTTATGGGGTCAGTATCATTGTATTCTGCTTGAATGTCTATTCTTAATTGTCGCCATTCTTTACTTTGTCTAACTTTCTTCTTAATGAACTGGTTCTTTCCTAATGATTTCTTCTGCTTATTCTTCATTACACATATCCTATCTGGTTATATACTAATGATAAGTATTCATTTACATTTGCTTCATATTCTTCTGCTTTATTTACTTGACCATGATTCATGGCATACACAGCTAGAGCAACAGCATCACAAAGGTCGGGTGAATGTCCCAATACTTTCGTTACATCTTCCTTTGGGACTAGTTGTGGTAACCCTCTACCATTTATAGTGACAGCTTGAGCAAGCATTTCTTCCTTGACTATATCATTGACCCAGAATCCATTCTTTACTGCTTTAGCTAGTTCTAAGTACATTTCTGTTCTAGCATTAGGATAAGTGTTAGGGTCAAATGCTTTCTGTGCGAAGTTAATAGAAGTAATGTCTATACCTTTGGTCTTAGCTACATCTACAGGTCCTTTAGAATAACCACCAGTACCATCGGCAAATGAAGCTTTAATCTTATGTGAATTATAATAAGTTGAAATAGCATTGACTATTTGGAATGTATCGGATTGATTAATTTCTTTATAATCTACCATACCATTCTTGTCAATTAGAACTATTTCATTGTTATCTGCACCTAATCCAGCTGCATCATATCCAATAAAGTACGATTTAGTATAATCGTCTCTCTTAATTATAGGGAAATCATTTCTAAAGATAATTTGTGAAGCAATATCGGTATCAAAGATTTCTCCCAATACCTGTTGACGATATAAGTTAGTTCCTTCACCATATCTATCTTTAAGTCTTTGTAAGAATTGAGTTCCAACTAGGTCTACACTATCTAATACAGTAGCATGAACTACTTTAGAAGGGTATTTCTTACATAATTTAGAGAACCAATTCTCTACTCTCCCTAATACAGAAGGTGAACTAATCAACCTTACCATAGGATTATACTTAGCACCACGCATACGGTCACAACAGAAGTTATAGATTTCTTCATTACAATAAGCTGCTTCATCTATTGCCAATAATGATACTTCGGACATACCAAGTACAGCATTAGGATTCTCTGCACTAAAGCCATAAAGTATAGAACCATTAGGGAATCTTATCTCTCTACCTCTATCCTTAACATAAGGTTCTATCTTAATATAATTACAGAAAGCAACTATTTCTGGTACTAGAACTTTCTCTAAAGCTCCAAAGGATTGAGCTACAATTAGTCCTTTAATACCGGGCTTACTACTACATTGATGAACTATCCATATAGCAAGAGAACAGGTCTTTCCACATCCAACACCTGTACAAGCAATGGCAAGTTCATCATTGAACCTGTCAAAGATAAAGTCTTTCTGCCATTTAGCGATTTGCGGTCTGCCTTTCTCTTCCCATAATCTATAATTCATTAGATAACCTGATATGTAAGGTTAATTGTCTTTCCATCTTTATCAGATACAGAAGCCATCATCTTGGATTCTTTACCCCAATGTGCTTTGTCTCTTCTTTCCAAGATGTTCAAGTATTTCTCTGCTACCTTTGAATTTGGTTCACGAATTAGTAACTTAGTTAAATAATTATGTACAAGGAGTAATTGTCCTTCATAATAATCATTACTAATTTCGTCTATAATTATTCCAACAGGAGCAAGGTGAAATACGAGCTTACTAAATTCTTCTTTATTAGAAGTAGAGATTATTCCAACAGTTAAGTCAATGTTGATTTCTGGTATAGTCAATACTGTCTTTCCATTAGATATAATCTTCTCAATAGTAATGTGAGTCCAAATGTTCTTTAACCAGTCAAATAGAGTCATTATTCATACATTCCCATTTCTAATTTCTTTAACTTCAAGAGCTTATCTAAGATTACTATAGTCTTATCAAGTCTCTTCTCAATTTCATCAAATTGTGTAACTAAGATTATGGACTGTTGAGCAAGTTGATGAAGAATCTTAGCATCATCTAGTGCTTTATTCTTTGATTCTATATCTTTATTAACTTCTTCTTTCTTTCTCATTTAAGCTCCTTTATAAATCTTTCAAATATGTGTCTGATACTTCCTGATCAAATATAACTTTGTATTTCATTCCTGATATTTGACCTAATGGTCTAAGTTCTAAATTGAAGTCTGTATTATGATTCCTTAAATGACACTTAAATTTATCAAGAATACTATCTAAATCCTGCGATATTTGTGAATTCATAAAGAATGTTATACTTCTATTCAATTCTAATGCATAAAGAAATCTGGTTCCATTTAGTGTATTCTTGCTAAATTCAAATATTTCTAATTTCATATTTAATTACTTCTCCATAATAATTAGCCATTGAAATCCTTATCAATTTCATTTAATCTTCTTTGAATTTCTCTTTCCTTGACAAATTTACTTCTTCTAACATTCGGCAATTTCTCATATAAATGTTCAAAGTAATATGAAATTCTATCTCTTGGAGAAATGTATAATCCACCCTCCTTCTTATATCTTACTATATTCTTTGGGTCATTTGGATGCGACATTTCTATTGTTAATATTTCCCCACATCTATTTGTTGAACATTTCAACCTTATAATAACATTATACTTATTTCCGAAATCCTTTGCTTCTTGAATCCACATATTTCGTTCATAACAAGGTGTTGGCGTTCTTGGTTGCTTTAATAATTCACTCCATGTCATATTTGAACTCCTTTCAATTAATCGTTATCTTAACCTCTTTATTATATGTATAAAGGAAGCCTGAGTAGCAAATCTACAACAGGCTTAATTAATTGAGATGTGAATATGTTAATTATTAATATTAATCTTTATATTTGAACGTATTCATCGTCTTTGAACATAGCTAAATGAATTAGAATATTAATTTGCTTTCTGTTATAATAACTAAATTCAGGTGTATCTTTCAATATTATTTCATTATTAATGTAATAGGTTAATTTACTATATTCTTCTTTATTAATATATGGTATTATATTCTTTGTTACATAATCATATAAGTGTACTATATAATAACTCACTTCTTCTGGTATTTCCATTACTCCAAAGTCTTTATTTAATTCTAATATTCTATATTCAGTTATTACTTTCTTTCTATAATATTCATATTGAATTATTGCTTCATCTAATGTCATTGTTATCCTCGCTTTCAAAGTCCTTATTTATTAACCATATCTTATATTTAATTATTCCATCTTTATATTTCTTCTGCCACTTAATAATGTCTTCTTCTAATTTGCTTATTTCTTTATCATAATCGTGCGTCTTATACTTATCATACTGAGTCAATAATTTA
>JAEIGA010002793.1_pt1 | contig 27620 bp, 13 predicted proteins | sample 9270691 | NCBI WGS metagenome assembly JAEIGA01 (sample SAMN17057246, study PRJNA624740) | gut metagenome | biome: biome; isolation source: fecal sample | host: Bos grunniens | place: China: Xizang | collected 2019 | reverse complement strand
TGCTATTGCTTGAAACGTAAAGTTTTTGAGTTTTTGCTGCAAAAGTTGGACGCCCAATCGAAAAGGCAAATGCTATTGCTTGAAACGTAAAATTTTTGAGTTTTTGCTGCAAAAGTTGGACGCCCAATCGAAAAGGCAAATGCTATTGCTTGAAACGTAAAGTTTTTGAGTTTTTGCTGCAAAAGTTGGAAAGGTCTAGCTCAATGGTCAAAAAGGCTTGTTTGAATCGTAGAGTTTTTGAGTTTTTGCGTCAAAAGCTGGAAAGGTCTAACTCAATGGTCAAAAAGGCTTGTTTGAATCGTAGAGTTTTTGAGTTTTTGCGCCAAAATCTGAAAAGGTCTAGCTCCAGCGTCGAGTTTTTGATCAAAAATTGTCAAAATCTGAAAAGGTCTAGCTCCAGCGTAGAGTTTTTGAGTTTTTGCGCCAAAATCTGAAAAGGTCTAGCTCCAGCGTCGAGTTTTTGATCAAAAATTGTCAAAATCTGAAAAGGTCTAGCTCCAGCGTCGAGGTTTTGAACCCAAATTGTCAAACGTCAAACGCTTGGGCATTCAATTGCATTCAATGCTAGAAAATTTGAGTTTTTGAACCCAAATTGTCAAACAGTCAACAGTCACTGCCTTTGAATGTAAAATTTTTTTGTTTTTTCAACACCTCCACTCACTGCAGCAGTGACTGTAGAAAATTGATGTTTTTTAGACTTGAAAATGGAATTTCAAAATCGAGACCGTTTTCGAATCTCAAAAAATTGTGTGCATTGTCTGTTATGAAACGTTCAAAAAGTGTCGATTGCAACGTCCGTTTTCTTGCATCGATTGTCGTGTTTTTGTAGTTTTCGTACGTAAACGACAAATCGAAAATTCAAGACATACCACCCCCTTTCTTAAATTTTCATTTTCAAAAATCTGTTGTCTACGTCAAGAAAACGAGTTTTGGTTACATAACTGACGCTGGAAAATTCAAAAAAAATGGATATATCTATGGGTGTGATTAGTAATACTGTCTAGTGTTGGATTTTTGATGAAAATGGGTGGATAATTGATTAAGTACGCATTGTTGGCGCAATATTTGTAAATATATTAGCATCTATTAGCATCTGTAGCATGCATTTGCATCTGTAGCATGCATTAGCATCTGTTAGCATCTTTTAGCAACTATGGCGTGTAAATCGCCGATAGCATCTTCAGGTAATGTAAATTATGTTTAATACTGGTCATTTTAGCAGGTAAAGTGTCTTTACTTGGCTGCTGGTACCGGTGTCGGAGGAGGACTAGAAACCAAATACTGTTGTGAAGCGTTGTCGAATGGTGCCGTGTACGTAGTACTATTGTACGTAAACGTCACAGTGTTCATTGGTCTGCTGTAGACGTTCGAATTGCAGTAAATTACTGGTTTGCCAGCGGTGCTGTTACTGTCCAATATCAAGTAGTCGTCCAAGAGACCGTTTTGTTGCGGAAGTGTTACAATTGTGTAGTCCGAAAGATCAAATGCATACTCTGGATAGGTTTTGTTCAAATTAGCCCATGTTGAGGGCGTAATCACCGACGTGCTCGAGACCCCAGTCTCCATGTTGTGAGTAATTTGCAATTCTATGGGTTTGGTGGTGAAAGTGTTCGAAATGGACGGTTCTGTGCCATAAATTACAAACGATGCATTGTCGGTGAGACAAACGGCACGATAATCGATAGTAATGAACTGCGGCTCAGTCGAATCGTATTTCACCGTTATCGTATACACTACGTTCTCTAAATCTTTGCACAACGACGACACTCTGTTGGTCATGAACGTTTTCGTGCCCTGAGTGTAGATCAGTCCATGGTCCTTGCCAAAATTGTTGGTTGTGGCTAGAACTGTGTTGTAACCGTTATATGCCTCGGGCAATACGTCTTGTTTCGTTGAATTTCTGATGAAACCAATCTCTTTTGCATTGTCTGCCAGATTTATGACTGTATCGGCAGTTCGAACGCCCAAATATTGAGTAAAGTACTGTAGACATTTGTTCATTTCGGGGTATTGATTCCGCATGAACGGTTGATTGGGCATAATTATGCGATAAAAGAACGCAGAACTGGCCGTTGCAATACGCATCAATTTGCCAATTGCCGATATTTGCACTCCATATGCGTAATCTGACGGATTTACGGTGTTGACGATCAGATCGTCAGCTGTGATGCCATTGCTGAACAGTCCAAACGTGGCTGCTGGAATGGTCGGATGACAGTACAATTTGAACACACTCTTCAACAGACTGTCGTAATACGACTGAAAACCGATAAATTGATAGAATGGTGCACCAAACTTGTACAAATCGGTAATCGATGTTAGAGTGGTGAATTTTTGCACTGCAAACGTACCGTCAAACAGATGGACAACTTGCTGTGTCATGTTCTCGCCCGAAACGTCATTTTTGAATTCGGCCAATGAAAGTGCATTTTCTTTGCATTTCAAGTACTTTTGGTTTGAAAATGCCGCATAATCAGAAGAAAAGTACTGACCGAGTATGTAGGCAAATCCAGTGTACACCGATTGGAATTGATCGGCTGTATTTGATGGGTTCTTGTCCAGTGTCACTTCAATGACACCCTGAAGACCAAACAGCTTGTAATTGGGGTCATCTATCATGATTTGTAAATATTTCGAGATAAATGGCATAATTCGGGTGGCCAGAGTGTGCGTATCACTCATTGGATTGAGTATCAACCCGACTCGCTGCAGAACGTAATATTCGTACAAACTGTACGCAAATGCGTTGACAACTTGAACCGCCTTCTCTAACGTAACCGTGGTTATGGCTCTCTTTGTGCGATTCGTGTCGGTTGTGGCCACCATATCGTTTGCCTCTGTGCCTTGTTGTTTGAAAAATAAGATATTCGACAGTAGATTGTACATGCGCTCGCATCGAATATCTAGTGCATAATTGTTCGTTTTCCAGCTTTCGTCACTTTCGTACGCTGGCGTCACCCAACTGGGATCCACATTGCTACCCTCGTACACGACGTTGTACAACAGTGACAAATTGGGGTTTATGGGTACTTTTACCAATTTTTGCACATCATAGTTCGGATCGACTACAACTGCTCGTTGTGAGCGTAGTCTGCTGTTGTTGGAGTTTGCATTATTGGCTTGATTGTCGAGCAAATCTTTGATGTTGGTGTTGGCTACGCTGAAACTGACAATTGTGATTGTTGTCAGCACAATTATCACCAATAAAACCAATAAAATTATCCCATGTGTCGCATCAATCATTTTTTGTGCTGTTTTCGGCTTCTGATCGCTCCTCTAAGACGACTCTCGTCGATTTGGTACAATAGGATACGTAAATAGCAACGTTCGTTTTAGTGGTTAATTAGTTAAATTGTTTTCTCTGTAAAGATTGCATATTTCAAGTGCAATATATGTAAAATATTCAATATATGTAAAATATTGCAGTTACATTTACTATTTACGCAGTCCGTATAAAAAATAGATTTTTTTGTCGTCAATTGTCAAATAGTTGACTCCCCATGCATACCCATTAAAGAAATACTCATTTTATTACATATTGTGCAAGTGCAAGTGTGCAAGTGCAAAAAATTATCATTTTATTACATATTGTGCAAGTGCAAGTGTGCAAGTGCAAAAAATTATCATTTTATTACATATTGTGCAAGTGCAAAATTACATACTGTTCAAGTGTAAAAATATCACATTGTGCTAATACACATTGTAATACACATTGTGCTAATACATATAGGTTTACAATACTTGTTACTTTTACGCTAATTATCAACTATCTATCCCTCAACAGTGTCAGTTTCGTAACTCGACCCTGTAAATTGTAGATTTTGACATCCTTCTGCATCGATTTTTCAACCTCCTCATTCAGTGCTTTTTGCAACGCATAGATCTTGTTCTGCAATATGGCCACTCTCCACTTGATTTCGAACACCTTTTGCAAATCCACCACCGTGTACTGGCATTTGCTGCGTAAATTTGGTATAACTCGGCTCAGAATCCAATCCATATAGTTGTCGGCGAGTGGATGTCTCGATTTTCGCAATAAATTGTACAAACCGGCCTCGTTGATCATCCACGCATACATGTCCCAATTTTTGGGATATTCTTCCACAACCGCCTTATCCATTGGTTCGATTATCTGATTCCATAGCATTTTGTTGTCTTTCTGCACATAGTTGTCCATTACAGTGCCAAGATGTTGAAAATGCAGTAGTTGTACGAAGGGAGCAGCAGTCATCCACAATGTGGTGTTTTTGGGGTGAATGATGTAGTGGAATGTCAGGAGATCGGTGGTGTCAGGAATCACAACTCTATGCAGATGTATGACAATATTGGATTGCATTGTGAATTTTTTGACAATTTATGCTGGTTTGACAATTGGTTTTTACAATTTATGCTGGTTTTTACAATTTATGCTGGTTTTTCTTAAAAATTCTGCCGGTGATCCTGATGGTTGTCAAGCAACGTCTAGTTACTAAGTGTTCTGTTCGAACCGAAATTGCTTTATTTTATAGTACTCAATTTTAGTGATTATAGGCGTTGCTAACACAGATTACCATATCTACACATAGCAAAGAATGTCGATAATAGAAATATTTATACATTTTGTGCGTAATTGCGTGATAAGACACACTCAACACATTAAGTTATAAAAAACTGTTTTTTAGTACTTGTTTGCGTATTGTGTACAAAATAGCACAATTTCGTCAAAATAGGGCATAACAAAATTTTTTATTATCATTAAAACGGGAAATGCTGTATTTTAATATGTTTTATACATGTTTGGTACATGTTTAAGTATACCCAAATATGTATAGAATCCAAATGTGTATATCCAACTATGTATAGAATCCAAATGAATGTGTATGTATGTGCTTGGAGCGTTCACATTGGCTGTTTTACGTTTTAATGGTATTAATGAGGTACATCTGTGTTTTATATGCTAGATTTTGATGTAATTCAGTGTATTTCGTATGTAATTCTGTTATTCAGTGTATTTTGTATGTAATTTAGTGTATTTTGTGCGAGCCACTATCAGTATTGTTCAAACAGTGCTCCTTGCCACACATACGCAAATACTCGTACAAAAATACATTGTAAGTAACGGTATCGAACGATTCGTTGAGTGTGTTTGATTTTGTGTGTTTATCGACAATTCTTTTTAATTGTGTATATATTATATGAGACAAACAAGGCGCATACTGATAGCACAACGCTCGATTAGCTATCCGTTTACGCAGTGTTACTTTCATCTAATAACCAATCAAGTGTGTTGTTATATCAATTGTGTTGCCATATCAATTGTGTTGTTATATCAATTGTGTTGCTATTGTGTTGTTGTTTCATATCTGCAGCAGCGACTAATTATTGTGTTTTTTATAAATTTTTCAACTGTTAACGCAACGATCTCCCTCCATTTTACACCTATAAATTCGGTCACAATTGCCCATTGATCGTCACAATCAAACCAACTCTGCTACGATAACATTGTACACTTTGTGTTTAAAAAACCTAAAATTCTAACTAAAATGGAATCAACTACTACTACACCCACCAAGACTGCCGCCGCTACTGCTCAAGCTACACCCACTGATGTACCAAACGGTGCTCTTGCTGGTAACGTTGGTGAGAATTTACCTCAAACTGGTCAAGTTGGTGCTGATCAATCTCTATCTACGCCTGAAATGTCTTCTTCTAATGGGAATCATACTAACGTTGCGGCTCCTGATGCACCAAGGCGAAAATCATCAAATGAACTACAGACTGGTGATGCGGCATTGAACAACGTAAATAACCCAATTTCTGACATAAAACAACTGTCGTTTGCCTTCGATTGCGAACCCGAGTATGCTGAATGCCTCTACACTTTATACAAGAAATTGGACACTGCTAGCATCAAGCGGTCTCGGGTCAACGATTCACAATTCGATTTCACATGCAAACTTGGTAAGATTTTGGAAGATTACCTACCTACCGAGAAGACCCACAACAAGCCAATTGCAGTTAAGGTTGATTATATGCGTTTATGTGGCATATCGGACAACAATGCTGCTGATCCCTCCGATTCTGAGAGCATTGGCACCATCAAAGACGTCGGTTTCGAGTTTGACGGTAAGAACTTCACTGTCAACCTATACGAGGCTCTCAAAAGGCAAAATATTGATGAATTTGTCGACGAATCGACGGGTGCTCTGAAAATGAACGTTGATTTCGTTCTAAACACCGGTTTGGCGTTCAGTGTCAACAATACGCTGGTCATCTACTTCTACTTGGATGCAAAGACGCAAGAAAATGTGAAAAATTTGATATATCTGCAACCGATTGCCATCGATGCAGCCGACAAGGGACCGCTGGTGTTGAAATTTGTCCTAAAGAAGGGGTTGATCATCAGATCGGACAACGAACAGTTGAAATTCAACATTTCCTATGCAGAAACGAGCAATGTCAAACCATCGGCTCAAAATGATGTCATCTTTAAGGTGAAAAATGCCAATACGCCCGAATACTCAATCATCAACTTTCGCAAGGGTACAGTTGCCAAAATCAAGGGTAAATTCATCATTCTACCACGTAAGTGCAGTATGGACAAGAATTTGTACTTTCAAGCAACCAACAATGCTGACTTTCTGAAGGGATTGGACAAGAATCATGCCACAATTGCCGGTATTTGTGCAGTTGAGGTAACCGGTCGCTACAAGTTCGAGTTTGTGCCAGTGCAAAAATTCAAGAAATTCAGCACAAAAGTGGGCATAAACAGCAATCTGTACGGTAATGTTGGTAACGACTTGAAGACGATTGCCATCAAGTATCGTCACAATAACAAGATTTTGAAGTCATTCCGCGAATTGGCCGGCGGCGATGAACGTGTCTTCACTTTACTCGACTGTTGGGGTGATAATCTACGCGATTTGGACACTGTACTCGAAAATTTGAAGAAATATGACGGTCCGGCCACCATTCAGGATTTGAAACTTGCATTCCCCGACACAATGCTCAATACTGTGCCCATAAGTGTTGTTGTGCAAGAGAATTTGAATAAATTGCGTAGTTTTGCCGGTATTTCACCAGAAGCGTCCATTGTCAATACTGAGGAATTCAAGAATGCTCCAACACCTCGTGCATCTAAGCACAAATTGAATGAAAAAGCAACCAAACCTGTAGCGTGCAAAAAATTGAAATATTAGACATGTTTGAAAATGGTAGCTAGAACTGTTCAAATTTCTATATTTTACGGTACTTTATGTATATTTAAGCAAGAAATGTAATAAAACAAGAAATGTAATATAAACAAGAAATGTTAATAAAATCATAAAAAAATGTATAAAAATAACGTCTTTTACTTAAACAAATTCTTTTTTTCAGCACTAACTAGTAGTTTTCGTTTTTTACACACTAAAACTGTTTTATACGCATTTACACTGTTTTTTCACTCCCCGTGTACAGTGTACGAAACATGGACGATTTTTATAAATATTTTGCAGTCGGTGAAGATGCTGCTTCCAAAACTGATCTGTTTAGGGATTTTCTCGTCGAAGCCGGTGATTTTGTAGAGAATTGCTTCGGTTTGGTCAACGACTACATCTTTGACTGTTTTATCGAAGAAAAGGACACAAACACCACCGACTACATGTCGATCGATTTTACGACAAATACGTGGGATATGGTCACAGAACAGAAAAAGAAGGTTGAAATGCTCTCAAACGACGCTATGGTCACTAGACAACCGTTTGTCAAGACGTTTACGAAAATGATACTATCCAAGTATTCGATGTATGAATATGTGGGACCGACAATAATTAGGAATTTTTATGCACTTTTCTCACCGATGTGCAGTCATTTCACAACGATAACCGTCCAACCATCTGAATTTCCTAAATATATCGTTCTTTGGTTCGAACCGTCATTTCTCGAGGTGTTTCTTGCGAATCGTGTCTATCGCGAGAATCTGACACATCCACACATTCAGTTGGAGTGTTTGTCGCGACCATCGCAAATTTTCGTCATAAGCCCCAATAAATGGCACAAAAATCGCACACCTATCTGCGATGATACCGCTGAAGACGACGATAGTGCAGACGAAACAGACACCGATAACAGTGATTATTACGACGATTACAACACCGTGTAAACGGGTCATTTTTCACATTTACAGCAGATAGTATTTTAGGTTTAGACAATTCACAGTCACATATTATAGCATTTAGGGTCGATTGTGGAACACAAGTCCGTTTTTACGTCAAAATATCGTTTACTAGGACACATTCAACATGAATATTAGCAGTGGTTCGAGATCGTTCAAAAAGAAGAAATACGTGAAGGGTGCAGTCATCGGAAGCGATGATATCGTACCGAACAATGCATATGTTACGCCAAATTCGCGAAATAACAACATAATCGGTGGTCGATCGTCGTCTTCGACATCAGCAGCCCCCCAAGTGTCACAGCATCGCGTCACTCCCTGCGAATCGTTCTATGTGGGTAAGCAAAAGTACGAAATTTGCGAATACGATCAGCCGATGCAGCTGTTTCAGATCTACATGCAGAGTATTATGAATTTGGTGTACGGATTGCTGTGCAAGTACAACATTCAAGACGACACAGACCCCGTGAATATCATTCAAAACAGCTCGTTCATCCTATCCTACATTTTTCAGTCAATTTTGCGCTACAATAAAGTCATTTTACCCTATACAACGAAATTGTACACGTCTAATGATAGTTTCTGTCTGAGCGAACCCATATATTTTGATTTTGCTGACGCAAGCGACTACAATAACACACCAAGTGCACGTAGAGTAGCAAATCCTAACACAAACGAGTCTAGTGCAGTTGGTTTGGTCTTGAATCTGTACATAAACGAAGATTTAGTACACAACATTTTGAATAGTACAGCTTCTTCGGCAAACATCACGTTTTCAGAGGAAATCAAATCGTCAAACAACATATTCACACGTCCCGTTACTGCAAACTGCAGTTTTACCAAGTATTTCAACCATCAAGACATCATTTTCAAACTATTCGTTATCGCCGATCACGCTGCAACGCATTATATACAACTATATAAGAGCGGAGAGACTGATTGGGTCAATCATAAGGCATTTGGACAACAGAACGCAACCACCGTCTACTCAATCTTTGACGTCAACGTCGATTTCAGTCATAATCGTGAAACTTCAGTGCCATTGCTGGCTTCTTCACTGGGCAGTTCGAATTCTCTACCCTCAAACTGTACAACTTCGTTGACTTCGTTGCAGAGATCGCTCTTCCAGCCGGCAATTCTGTCTGCAACACAAGAATTCCACAACACTAGTAACAATTTGCCCAAATTAGCTACTATCAGTGGTCAAATAGTCGATCCCAAGTCGTTGCTTTATTCAATTTATTGATCGGAACCGTCAGGGGCTGTAAAAATCTACAAAAAACACGTAATTTTCAACACAAAAAATTTATTTACCCAAAACTACACAATCCGTTCAAAATTGGAAAAATATATTCAAAAATGTTCAGCAAACCCGAGCGTAGGGCGTACAGTAATGATGAATTGGAGGAAATTGCTCAACACAACTACAGAATGTTTGAAAAATTGAAAGATATACCATTCTTGAAACCATCCACTACCAAATATGAACCACTAGTGAATGAAAATTCAGAAAATGCAACATCTATCGATGAAAATCCAACATCTACTGTTGAAAATGGAGAAAATGCAACATCTACTGTCAACCACTCTGATTCAGCTGCAAAACCTAGAAAATCGAGCGTAGATTGCAACTATATCGAGCCAATGGAGGTGACTGTGGAGACGAAACCGTTCAAAAAATCTATTTTCTTCCCCGACTACAACAATACGTACAATTTACGCAGTCGTAAGGTCCCAAAAATGATCAAAGTTACATACGAACACGAGAGATTGGATGAACCACCAGCCAAAGTAGCTAAAAAATTCGAAATTACACCACAAGGTTCAATTGTGTCGAGTGTTGTAGTGAAAAAGCAACCAAATGACGATTCCGAAGACGACACAATGATGCCACCGCCCAAAAGTTACTATTTATACACTTTACGTGAGGCTTTCGACACGTTTCGTCAGAAGAATCTACCGAACGGTTCAGTAATTGGCATTTTCATGTTCAATCGACTGTCCAAGCTGTCGTATGAGGTCTCAATTCACAATGGACTGTACCGCAACATACTCGATTTCACCGAAGAAGAGATGGATCAAGAGGTTTGGCCACTTCCCTACAAAAGAAGCGTAAATATGGACATAAACAACAGTCGTGACTTGATGACGTTTCTCAACTACAACAGTACGAAGGTGCAGAGCGTTGAAGAAGACTATCATCCAGAAACGGCTACATTGTGCTCCATTTCGGAGGTTCGTAAAATCAATCTGTCCGAATAGTAATATTTATTGAAAAAAATGTATAAAATTTGCATTGTATTCCACGTACACGTGTACATTCTTAGATGTAGAGGTGTAGATTAAGTAAAATTCCATTTTCCTATGTATAAATTGTTAAAAAAACCATAAAAAATGCAAAAATAAAGAATAAAAATAAAGAATTTAACACAAAAGACCATAAAATGAATATTTTTTGCACAAAAGTGTCGTCTGTGCAGTGGCAGAGTAGTAAACAGCATATTATTGAGTTAATTTTCGTAATTATTAGGGGAGTACGTGCAATTTATGGAATTCATAGAAAACAACAACGTCGTGTACACACACTCAAGTCTTCTATTCGCTGTCAGCTAATCGAAGGCTAAGCAGTGTGTGTGTTGATGCATCTAAATGTGTGTTGATTTGTGTTTTTATACAAGTATTTGGTCATCAAAGTACATTTTTCTAATACTTGGAAATGTATATGTATATATATACATTGGTTCGCATGCACATGCACATAGGATTAGTAGTATTCACTTCAACTGTACTCTACAAGTTCACAAAGTAATAAAAACCAACAATAAATGCAGGCAAACAACACAATGTTCGTTATTTTCTCGGTTAGTGCACACTATAAAAGAGGAAATGCACCTAAAATTGAATCAGTTAGACATTTTCGTTTGTATAGTTAACTCTCAAAAGCGTGTTCGTTGTACGTTTTGTACAATGATGGTAAATCTTCTTGAAATTCATCATTTTTTTAAAATTTTGTAATTCTTGTAATGAAATTCCTGTTTTTTGAGTAATTTTGCATGGACACTATACAACAACTCGTCGGTCGTCAACGATACAAACGGAGTTTTCGACGGTGTGCACTTTATACGTTTTCTATCTACATTTGTGTGTTGTGTGTGATGATGTGGTTGTGGGGTCATAGAATGGAGTTCCAATGCACTCTTACTTACACACACGAATGTCATTGCGAATTGGAGAACGCTTGCACTCCAAGTCCGTGTTTGCGGTGAAGCGGTCCAATTGAACCAATGCACATTGTAAAGCATTCCAACATCTTTTGTGCAAAATTCCACAATTATAAACAATAACCGAATTTCAAACATCCTAACTCACAGACAACAGTTACAACCACCGCCGCAACAACAACAGCATCACAACAACTAGGATACAGAGCCCGGCGTATGGATGCAGCATGCCGCAATTTGTGCAAAAATTGAGAAAACCTGTCTAACTCTGTGCATATGTGTAATGGGACGACGATAACGTTACGTTTTAGTAGTGTTGTATTTTGAGTAAAATGATACACATTATGCACATAAAAATTTGCATATACAGACAAAACATAAAATTAAAAAAATACAGCAGTACTCGCAACCTTTAGACTGAATTTATTTTCAACCATTTTACCTGAAATTTAGACATAAGAAGCATTTATATACACTAAAAATAGACATACTGATAAGTAGGCATATACATATATATGAAACGGAATTGTATCACTAAATAATGGAAGATTATGGACGCTTATGCGATGGAAAAGTCTTAAGTAAATTCAGCAAATCATGATGTAAATAGTAGAATAAGTGTACATATTAGTAAATATAAGGACCCTTAGATAGCAAACATACACAAAATATTGCATTTGGATATAAGAAAGCATATAGAAAACGATTGTTGTTAATGTATTATAATGTAAAAAAACATACATACATAACAGTCACAACAACACCATAGCATAGTTTATAACCAATTATACATATACGTTCAGTTAAATGACGGTAGTGTACACACAAGAACATGAACACAAACAGTTACAAATCACAAAAAAATACACAAAAACAAACAGAATAAACGACTAAAAACATATACTAAAAAGCAAAATTGAACAAAATTATAACACACAATAAAATATACAAACAATAAAAATTGAAACATAACACTCGTATCGTACAAAATCAGACAACTGAGTGAGGTATATACAGATTACTATATACAGATTTCATAAATATGTTACATTTATGATATACGTTTTATGTATATATATTTCAAAAGATTTATAAAATAAAATATTGTCACGCACAACATCTTAGTGACTCAAAACGAAAAAAACAACCATTTTGTTTCATTTCTCTGCAAGGCATTCCTAGAAGGTGTAAAAATTGAAAAAAAACAACATATTTCTACTTTATTTGATATTTTTATTATAAATTTTTATTTGCATAACTTTTGTATTTATTTAACATATACTGTTTACATGCTACTTTTATGAATACGATAGAGGAAAATGTATTTTTATTTTTTTTAATTAAATGATTTTCGTTTCAAATCATCATGCAAACTATGGTAAATGGCAATGTATTGCTGTTGGTAATTCATGACCTTTTGCTTGTATTCTTCAGTGGTTTTTCGTATTTTAGTGATGATGTTGTACATTTCGTCCTGTTTACTCCAAATATTGTAACTCAGTTCATCGATTGATGCATTCAACTCACCAAATTGCCGCTCAATGGCGTTGTGTACACTTTGGATGTCTCGATCAATGTCATTTATCGTTTCAACGGGCCAATAGCCGTCGCTAGGTTGTGGTAAATTTGAATTTTCTGCAGTAGTTGTGTCACTCAACGAGTGTGCTTGTTGGGTAGTTGACAACGAAGTGTTGGTGTTTGTGTTGTATTCAATCAAAGAATCGACATTTGATGCAGAAGTGGAATCAGACCCAACCGTAGAAGCAACAGCAGAAGTAGATGCAAAAGCAGATGTAGATGCAAAAGCAGATGTAGATGCATAACCAAGAGCAGCAGTGCGATCGTTCAAAGCAATCATATTTTGATCATTTGATGGTGTAGAATCCACATTACCTGAAGTGTTGAAAAAATGTAAAATAGCACCATCCTTAGCAGCTTGATTTTGTGATGTGTTTTGATATGAATATGATGCTGATGAATGGATGGTTCCTGGTGACATTGTATCAATTGTAGAATATTCATGCATTTGTGGTGTTGTCGTCGTCTTCAGGCTCGTAAATGACTTGTCCTCAGCAGCCATTCGTGCTTCAAGCATTCGCATCTGTTCCATTGGTATCTTCACCATTGGAATTGGATTGGTTGTTGCTAATGATGGTGCTGGTGTTGCTGCCGACGGCATATCAACAGTTGATGATGCTTGATGATGTGTTTCCATGTTGGATTGGTAAATATTTTGATTATTGTTTGCAAACTTATCAAAATCATCTTGCGTAACGTCCATATCGTAACAATCTGGTTGAATTGTGCCGTTTGGTGACATAATCACCGTAGGTTCAGCAATTTGCGAATTTGTGTATAAATTTGCATTTTCTTGGGTATTTTCATTTGTTGTTACGTTTTGAAGATATTTACGCGTATGAAGAAGCAAAGACACATCATCACTCAAAATTTGTTTAAAATGTTGCGAGTTGTACACAAACGATTTCTGCTTCGGATTGGTTAGAATGTTGGGTAGAATTTCATTAAAAAAGAACGTAGTTAACGAACGGAACGATGAGTTCTCAAGCAAAGACCGTAAACCACTCTTGTTCACCATGATAGAATTGGCCCGACAATTGACAATCCGTATCGGGTTGGCGGTAGTTAGAGACCGGATTGTAAAATACTTGAGCGATTCCTTGTCACAGTGCTTAACGAAGCGAGTAAGGGCCTTAGATGGTTGATTGTAGCCGATTCCCTTGGCAAAAACGTGTCCAACTACCCACAATTGATTGGTCCATCCGTCAACGAAGTAGTGTATAAACAGTTTGGTATCAAAAGAACCAAATATCATCTTGACGTCCACTTCGTTCAGAACGACTGTAGTGAAATTGTTGCCGGATTGAGTAGTCATTTTAGTAAAAAAAATTAGATTTTACACACTTTTTGAAAAAAAACTTCTATTTAAGAACTGTTGTTGACACTTCGGTGTTGTATTAATGATTGGTATAGGTTTATCATAAGTTCCGAATATTTATATGTTTTACTTATCTCATTCCATGTGTTTTGTGTGGTTTTTTATGTTTTGTTATGCGTAATTCACACACAAGTCCACATACACATGATTAATTAGCATGTTCGAGCGTTGAATGTGTGTGTAGAATTTGGTTGTTTTTTTTGTTTTTTAAACATAGTGTGTAGGGCGGCGGCGTTACTCAACAATAGGCATATTTTGATAACAATATGTTGTTTGATAACACACTCTGCTTACTCGACAACCGGTTATGTTATAAAAATAGAAATTTATTACTTACTTAGCATAAATGAGTGGTGGTGGTGGTGATGTCAGACCCTGTTATAGAAATGAAATTTAGTAACATATTGAACATATGTTGTTCGATTGTTCGATTAGAATCATACAAGTCAAAAAATTCAAAATATGAAAATTCTGACTAATGAATTCGCTACGTTCAACACATTTTTTCAGAAATATCACCATATCAACTAGACAATAGACAGAAAACACACAATACTTCAAATATTATTCGTTTAGAGTAATTTTACGATATAGCTACTAAGCAAAGTCAAACAGAATAGTCAAAAAAAATGTTTTTTCTCTTTCACAGAACATGATGTTGCTGTTGTCCTCGTTCCGATACGATGGGTTGGTGCTGATTTTGTGAAAATGACATCGAAAAGCGACCAATTGTCCAAACCTGTAAGTATTAGATGTATATTATACTAAGTTGTGTTTTGAAAATTAACATGTTTTTTTCTACTTTAGGTCGTATATTCCAAAACGTATAAATTATTAACATTACTGCTGCAGTGAGTTTAATGGTTTTTTGAAGCGTAAACATCCATCATATATCATACACATTATCACCCTTCCAGATTGCGTCATATTGCATCGTGGATGGATGAGTAGCGGTGGAAAAAGCATTTAAAATGCTTCAAACGCTCAAATTCAATTAGTATAAACACTGACAACGTTTCGTTAAAGTGACTTGGAATTGCAATTTTTTCGTTTAGATTAAAGGTAAATATTTTTATTGAATTTAATAGAAATATTTGAAATTCTAATCACTGAACCAATTTCAGTCAAAAATGAACACTGTCAACGCCATTACCATCACCCAGCACAAAGTTGCCTTTCCTGACACCAACGACGTCTTGGATTTCCACTACATTGTGCATCCGGAAACGCATAAATTGTGGTTTACCGGCGTGAACATTGCTCGTTGTCTCAAGTATACGCATCCTCCGAACGCAATTGCCAAATATGTGCCTGAAGTGCATAAGATTTCGTGGAGCAACTTGATAGAGGGTTTCGACATTGCAAATATGCCCGAAAATTGGCAAAATAACTGCATAATGATCGATGAAATCGGTTTGAACTATCTGATCATGAAGTCGACACTGCCAAAGGCGGAATTGTATAAGAATTGGATATGTGAAGAGGTCTTGCCGTCCATAAGTTCGACTGGAACGTACACTTTGAGTGAAAACAACACTAAAGCGATCCGAAAACCACGTGCTTTGAACTACAAGACCAAATATGAACGACAATTGATGGAGAATCAGAACCAAAGTCTTCAGTTGCAGGTGCAGAAGCTTGAACATGAGAAGGAAATGCTCAAATACGAGACAAATCTGATGAAAGTGCAGTATGAAAAGCAAGTGGCCATGTCGTATGCTCTGCATCAGAAGAAATTGACTGAAAAATTCAAATATACGTCGATTGCACAGAAATCGCTTTTGGATCACAATATGGACGTGCACGCCAAGACCGTTGATAAGCTAGAAATTGCCAAGGGACGTGTAGTGCCCGACATGAATAGGAAATGCCCTCAAAAAGCAACGTATGTTGCACTCTATCGACTGGATCGCTATGACGACGTAACGTTTTCTGAAGAAAATCGACCAATTCACTTCATTACCCGTTCGTAAAAGGAACGAATCGACGAAATTGACTCGATAATACAAGATTCGATGAATGCCATTGACGGTGCCATTGTTGATATCGGACCAAACGGCAATGTAGTCTTCAAAGTGACCCGTCGACTTAGCAAAGAATACGAATGGATGAACCACGCTACTGGATATTACAAAAAACAGTGTCCAAATTCAATCACTCTGTGGGCAAACATCAAATTTTCTGAAAATCCATTGTGGTTCGGTACATTTATGAAGAATTCTCGTATTCGTTTCCTAACCAAAGCTGAGTTGATTGAGAAGACCGAAAAGGCGATTCGTTCGAAAAGTCCTCGAATGGAGACGTTTGTGAAGAAATACAACATAAAGAAGCCCGAAGATGTCTTCAAATACTCGTACACACCGTTTGAGAACGAAAAAGACGTTTTGGTACGTCTGATCGAGGAGGATATGGCCCAGATCATCAAAGAGTTCGAATTGAATGAAAAAATTAAGAAAAGCATACATGATCTGACCAATGTTGAGTTGAAAAAGGCATTGGAGGAGTACAATACGTCAAAAGATGCCGAAGAAGACCATTTCAAGAAACCAAAAATGGTAGCAGCCATCGAATGCGGTCCAAGTCAAGAAATTGAACAATTATGTACTGATATCTAACTAATTCTATATTATCCATATTTTCTTATTTTCTATACTATTTCTGTCTATTGTAAATTTTTTAGTTCTAAATTGATACTTTTTGGTAATTTTACCGTTATTTGTGTGTAATAAACAAAACATGTTTTGAAAAGTATATTTTTTGACAATCTTATCAAAATGGTGTGTAGTGTATGTTAATTTATTAGAAATTTATGACCATTTGTGTATTAGCTTGATATGTCGTTCCGTTAGCTTGATAGTCGTTCTGTTAGCTTGATAGTCGTTCCGTTACTTGTATGTTACTTTATTAAAAATTTATAACCATTTGTGTCGTTCCGTTAGTTGTATGTTACTTTATTAGAAATTTATAACCATTTGTGTCGTTCTGTTAGCTTGATGTGTCGTTTCCGCTAGCATGATGGGCGTAAACCACAAAATATCAACAAAAACACACAAAGCATGTGATTGGCCACAATGTACAGTTGAGTATTTTAGTAAAATTGCCGATAAGGTAATTGTTGAAAAAAAGACGATTTTTTGTTATTTTTTTACAATTTTTTTATTAATATACAATAAACAACTTGAAAATATGTAAATATAGTAGAAAAAAACATGTCAAGACCCAAGTCGGATCAGCAATTTACAATTTAGCGTTATAATCACCAACTCTGCCATGCGTCTGTTGGAGTTGTTCGAAAATTATTGAATCGTGTCTGTTCAGACATCTCACCGCTAATATGAGATTTCGTCCGCAGTCAGTTCAGCAAATGAGGTTCGTATCTGGCCAATAGGTGCGAATTCACGCTGAACTGCCTCCAAATCGTCAACAATCAGTTTGATTAGGACGTCTTTCTCATTCTCGAGTTCTGTGTAGCACTTTTCATACAGAATATCAACATTCATGATGCCCATCTGTTGGAGTTGTTCGAAAATCTTTGAATCTTGACTGTCTTGTTCAAATTTACGCACCAGTGCTGGTTTACTCAAGAAATGCAGTTGGTATCGCTTGTTCTGGATGAAGTTTATGCCGTACCAAAGTGGATTGTTGGAGATCTTGACGTGCAACCAGTTGGAAATTGCATTTGGACACAGTTTCTTGTAGTATTGTGTTGCATACTTTGCCCATTCATCAGTTCCGTATGAACGACGACGCTTCAAGTGTTGAAAATTGCTGAAATTTGCACTGTCTTTGTCACTTTCATCATCCTCCTCATCGTCTGAAGATTCATTTGCAGAATCAGTCAAATTGTCAGAGTTGTCGCTATCGCTGTAATTTGACTCATTTCTGGAACTCTTTATCAAATCTTCCAAGTTCTCTAGCCGCTGCTTCTGTGTGCGGCATATGACATGAATTGGACGTTTTTCTTCACTTATTGCGTGTTTGATGTTACGATCCAACACGTAGAGTGACAAGTAGTTCACTTTTACAGTATTTTTTTTCGCAATATCAGGCACTATTCTCGTCTTTGCAATTTCCAATTTCTTCACTGTATCCTCAAATATGGGTAAATTGTGATTTAGCAACAGTTGAAGTTGGTGTATTTCTGTTGTATCTTTGTTCAAATTTGCAATACAATGCTTTGGTGTGATCAAATCTCTCAATGCATCTAGTCCCTTCATGTGACTTCTCGAAATCAGTTGAAAGAACCCCTTTTCAGTGATCATTACGGTTTTACTATGCCAATGTTTGGGTGTATTTACAAATTCATAACTATCTTTGTCGAATAAATTTGAAAAGTACATTCTTTCAGTAGAATCTACAAAAGTTGCTACTGATCTTTTTGCGTTCTTATATCCCATATAAGCTGCAATTTGAGTGCCAAATATCCAACATTGCTTCGTATCCGGATGAATAACGTATAAATATTTCAAATCCGGTAAACCAGCGATGGTAACAACGTTTTCTTTGAATATTACTTGTTGCATATTGAAATATGAATGACAATTTTGATTTTATAAATCTACTTATATACCCAACCACAAAGATCTTTATCGTAAACAATCAAAAATTCAATGTTGAAAAATGAACAATGCACACACACAGTGCGATCACATCATTGTGACAGCTACAGCATGAAAATTGTGAAAATTGAACAACTACCGATTGATACTTACTTATGCATTTTTGAATGATTTCTTGTATAAAGAATAGAACAAATAGGGTAAATAGGGTTGTTTTTGTTTATTTTATTAGAAAAAAATGTTAAGTCAAATTATTATAATTATGTTTAGTATGCTGTATATGCTTAAATTTACTTAAAATATTACTTATTGTGTAATCATTTGAATTTTCGCCCTCTTGATGAATTCTTCTTCGTCAGCTGCAGTTTCCTTCGAAATATTGTGAAAACAGTCGACAAATTCATCCATGGTGATGTCTTTTATGGTGCGTTTCAAATGTTTCGTCATATCAAACTGGCTGTTCGTTTTCTCGATTTCTTCTTCGATCAGGCTACGCAAAACCTCTTTCTCCCTTTCATATGGAGTGTAGCACATTGTATACAAATCGTCATATGTGCAGATGTTGAATTTTTCGTAAAAATATTCATATTTGTCATGTTTTTCATCCATCTTTGCTTTCAATTCATCTTTTGTCATGAACCAGAACATGTTGTATCGTTCCTTGATGCCGAACCACAATGGATTGTGACGTTGCTTGAAATCAACCCATTGAGCGACAGCATTCGGACACTGGTGTTTGAAGTAACATTGTGCATTATTCAACCATTCGTAGCCTTTGGGAACGGCTTTGCGTTTCTGAACAACTGTTTTACCAGCTTCTTGGTCACAAACAAGCTCACCGACTGATTTCATGGATTCTGCTATTACCTTGTCAAAGTTGTCGATGCGTTGCTTTTGAGACCTGGAGATGTAATGTTTTGGCCTGATATTGTCATCAAATGTCTGTGTTGTGTTGCGATCGAGAACATACAACGCCAGAAAATTGACTTTATTGGGCAATTCTTCAGCAATATCCGGTATTACGCGATCTTTAGTAGATGCCATCATTTTCACGCACTGCAAGTTGTTAGTATACATAATTTTTTGCAAAGCAAATCTGGAGGCAAATATGATGGATTCTTCGTTCTTTTTCTCGTACATTTGTTCAATTTCTTGTATTTTTTCGGTATGTTCTTCATCAAGACGCTTGTAGAGAACCAACTCATTGTCAAGTTTTTGCAATTTTTCGTCATATTCTGCTTCATGCTGCTTGTAGGCAACCAATTCATTACCCATATTTTCCAATTTTTCATCATAATCTGCTTCACGCTGCTTGTAAAGAACCAATTCATTACCCATATTTTCCAATTTTTCATCATATTCTGTCACACGATGCTTGTAGACAACCAATTCATTGCTCACTTTTTTCAATTTTTCATCATGCACTTCTCTAAGTTGCTTGTACAGTACCAACTCCTTACTCATATTTTGCATTTTTTCGTCATATTCTGCTTGACGCTGCTTGTAGATAACCAACTGTTTTTCGTTTTCTGCTTCACGCTGCTTGTAGACAACCAATTCATTGCTCATATTTTGCAATTTTTCGTCATTTTCTGCTTCACGCTGCTTGTAGATAACCAATTCATTGCCCAAATTTTCCAATTTTTTGGCAGTTTCTGTTGTACGCTGCTTAAACAAAACTAGCTCACTACCCAAATTTTGCAATTTTTCGTCATATTCTGTTGTACGTTGTCGATACAGAACCAATTCATTACCAAGAGTTTCAATTTTTTCGTGTTTTTCGTCCATTTCGGCTTCACGCTGTTTGTACACAGCCAGTTCCTTGTACAATTCTTCTATTTTGTCTTGATATGCGTCATTGTTGTCCTTGTATCTCGTCAATTCGCTCTGATAACGCTTAGCATGACTCTCCAATCGTGGAATTTTTTGATTTTCTTGTTTCATCTTGGTGTTTTCATAATTCAACCGTTGAATTTCCTCAATTAGAGTCAATTTTTCTGGATCCGTTTCATTTGTTGCAATTTCTTGCGTAGAAGTAGATTCAGTTAGAGCTGGTAACGGAGTTGGAGCTCCGAGTGGTTGAATGTAATAACCCTTGTTGCGAATAGATGGTAGAACCTCTTCGAAAATCCATTTTGAATATTTTTTTGCAGTTGGCATTCTCGAACGAACAATCAAGACATGGAATCCGACCTCGTCAATCATAACGGTTTCTGGATGCCATTGTTTTGGTAAATTTTGTGTTTTGTAACCAACAATCAAATCTTTCCATGATATTTTGTTATCATTTGCTACACTTTTCTGCACTTCTCTTATAGCATTCTTGTAACGAAGCGAACGAGCAACAGAATGACCACTTATCCACAATTTTTTTGTTTTTGGGTGATTGATGTAATAAAATTGCAAAACATCATCACAATCGGGAATGTTGAGAGTAAAATTGTGTAAAGTGATGGATTCGGTAGTTGAAACGGGTTCCATTGTTGAAGTAGATGCCATTGTTAGGAAACGATTGTTTGACTTTGACTGATGAGGAGTGTGAAAATGTAAATGCTTTTATAGCCCACCAAATCAGATATGAATTGTGTGATTTCAGATTTCTGATCTCTGATTGGTTAGATTGTTTGATGATTGTTTAATATATTGTTGATATTTTTTACATCTAAAAAATTGAAAAACAATGCAGTTGCATAGATTGTTGAAAATTTATATTTTTTATACTATTCCAGCAACTATACCAATTTAGTATACTCATATTTTTTGCATTTTATGACATATAGTGCATCTGAATATTTTTCAAAAAAAAATACTTTATTGTAAATTGTTTATTTGTTCATTTTTTGATAAAATTGTACATAAACATATCTGTATAAAAATTTTACAACATATGTACTAAAAACGAACAATCAAACGGTAGAAACCAGGTTGTCAATCATAACGATCCTGAGATACCAATTTTTTGGTAAATACGCATAGTGTGCGTGCATACGACAGGATTGTTAGAATTTTTTTAATTTTTATACGTATTGTGTATCCTACACGATTGTTAGATTTTTTTAATTTTTATACATAATGTGTATACTACTACGATTGTTAAATTTTTCTAATTTTTATACATAGTGTGCATCCTACACGATTGTTAAATTTTTCTAATTTTTATGCATAGTGTGCATACTACACGATTGTTAAATTTTTCTAATTTTTATACATAGTGTGCATTCTACACGATTGTTAGAATTTTTCAATTTTTATACATAGTGTGCATCCTACACGATTGTTAGAATTTTTCTAATTTTTATGCATAGTGTGCATACTACACGATTGTTAGAATTTTTTAATTTTTATGCATAGTGTGCATACTACTACTATTGTTATATTTTTCTAATTTTTATGCATATTGTGTAAATTGTATAGTTTTGGACATTTCATTGTTTCAACAACCACATGTGTTAGTGTTGAATGTTTTTTGTCATTTTCAAACACTTGGACAAACGATGTTCAAAAGCATGCTTATTACCCTTATTACCAATTTTGATGTATACTTTTGATACAAGTAATGAAAAGGGTGTCGTTATCGACACATTTAGTCGTTTTCGTTGCACATTAGACAGATGGATTAAAATTAGGATTAAATTGTATCATTAATGATTTCTCAACCCTCTTACTCTATGAAAAAGTGGATTAAAATTGACCATTTATTTGTGCAAAAGCAAAAATTTTAAAAAATTTTTCGATTTTGGCGCAAATTAAATGCACGGAGATTTTGCATTAATTCCGAACGAATTAGGATTAAATTAGGATTAAATTAGGATTAAATTTTTTTTATTGTTTTTAATGCAAAAACGAATTAGGATTAAATTGTCTCGCGTCAATTAATGCCAAATCTCAGTGGATTAATTTAAGTGCAAATTAATGGGAATTTGTTTGTGGATTAATTCAAAACCATCCCATAATTGACCGTTTCATTACATGAAATGCAAACGTTAATTTTTTTGCATTTTCCCTATTCACTGGTTCTCGTTCATACTTTGCTGAAAATTTTTAAAATACTTACGACTGTAACACTTCAGTGTACGACTGTAACACTTGAGTGTCGATACATTCAGAAAAATAAGAAAATGTTGTATATATTTTGTTTTTTAAATTTTTTATTAAAAAATAGGAAAATTGGTAAATATTTGAGAAAAAACAACTTAATCGGTAATCATTCGAGATCTATCAAGAGCTTCGTTGATGATGTCGTCTTCCATGTCATCGTCGAAAACCTCATTGTGTATACCTTCCAACAGTTCATCCATAGACAGATCGCTGACAGTATACTTCATTTTCTCGTTGATTTCGAACTCTTTCAACGTACGTTGCAAATCCTCTTCCACCAGCATCTGTAGTGTTTGCTTCTCGTTCTCGAGCGGTGTATAGCACAGACGCAACAAATCATCAACCGTACGAATATTGCGTGAAATCATGAATTTCTTGTAGTCTCTGTTCTTTGTGTTCAGTTTTGAGCATAATTCTTCCTTATTCAAAAATTTGAGTGTGTTGCGATTCAGCACGATACCAAACCACAATGGATTCTTCCAATATTTCAAGTCAACCCACTGAGTGACAGCATTCGGACACTTTTGCTTATAGTAACAGCTGGCTTTGTGTAGCCACAAACACGATTTTGGTATAGTTTTGGTGGGACGAGTAGACAGCAAGCCGTTGTCAGCCCTCTCATGAACAGCATTTGCCAGCGAAGCAGTCGAATCGGCAATCATCTTATCAAAATCATCAATTCGTTCTTTTTGTGATCTTGAGACGTAATGAAATGGTCTATTTTCTTCGGTAAAAGCAGATTCAGTGTTGCGATCAAGTATGTACAAAGCAATCATATGCACCTTATTGGGCAGAATCGCTTCAATGTTGGGAATTGTACGATTTTTAGCGATTTCTAACTTCTCCATCATCTTTTTGCAAATGTCGATGTTGTATTTTTTTAGTTTTTTCTGTATAATCATCTTACAACGAGTTTTCAAGCACTCCTCTTCCTTCTGCTTGTAAGATTCAGTCATTCTTTGTATCTTTTCTGCCGTATGGCGCTCCATGTCCATGCATTTGCGTTTGTGCATTCTTGACATGTGGACGATTGAGTTGCCATAAACACCCAATTCGTTGCGGAAGATGTTGATTTCGTCTTCTAGTACTTGGTTTTGATTGTGATAGTTATTAACAGTATCTACAAAATTATCGATTTTCTCTTCATATTTGACAATTCTATCTTCATATTGTACAATTCTATCTTCATATTTGACAATTTTATCTTCATATTGTACAATTCTATCTTCATATTGTACAATTTCGTTGTTGTATCGAGCCACTTCAGATTCGTATTCTTGCTTGTATCTAGCAACCTCAAGTTCACACTTGGCCACTTCATTTTGAAATTCGGCAAACTTACTCTCATACTTGTTCAATTCTCCTTGAAACTTGACCAATTCAACTTGCCGCTCCTTGTTTTCGTGTTCCAAACGTTGAATTTTCTGCAAAAGAGTCAGGGTATCTTCATCGCTATTGTATCGTTCGATTTGCTGCTCGGTTGCTGATGTTGTAGTGTTTGACTCCGGTGGTGTTGGTGGTGGCGTAAGTACAGTTGATCTCGATGACGTTGAGGGTATCTCATCGGTCGATAACGATGTAGAATCTGCAGTTTCCTCAGTAGAATTGGTTGATGTTGGTACAGTTGCCGTTTCAGTTGCTGGGGTTGACATTTCAGCCCTTGATGATGAAGTAGTTGACGCATTGAAGGCAGATGCAAAATTTGGAGTATTTCTTACTGATTGTACGTAGTAACCCTTTTGGCGAATATTTGGCAAAACTTCACCACAAACCCACTTCTTGTAGGCTTGTGCAGTTGGAAGCCTGGAACCGAGAATTAATGAATTGAATCCCTCTTCATCAACCATAATTGAAATACGTTGCACATTTTTTGGAAATTTTGCGACGACATAACCATCAATTAATTCACTCAAAATCTTCATATTTTCAAGACGAACGTGTGTATGCAAAGCATGTTGTTTTTTAACATATTTAAGAGAACGAGCTAACATTACTCCACTAAACCACAATTTTTTAGTATTTGGATGAACTATATAACAAAACTCCAAAAAGTCATCCGAATTAGGAACGCACATCGTAAATGTATGAATAGTAATTTGAGCCATTTTAGTACCGATTTCTTGAAAACTTTTTGCACAATGATGAATATGATTAAAATTTTTCACTTATATAGCAAATTTTTACTCATAATTGCAATTTTCTCTCTCTCCAGTCGAGCTGACACAATATCAACACACAAAACCACAAAGAGCAATCGTGCAAATGTGTGCTGCAGCTTGAAAATGTAGATTATAATATTTTGATATTTTTTTAATTTTTGATTGTATATGCTTTATATGTATAGAAATTTCAAAAACATGTGGTGTACTCTAAAACAGACACTGTCCGATTGGTATAAAAAAACGATTTTTATAACATAAACTATATGAGTGTATAAAAATATGATTTTCAGAACATATAGTGTAGATAGTCAAACCCTATGCACAATGTGTTATATTTTTTAAGAAAAATGTATTTCTATGTAATATTTAAAAAATTTAAAAAAATGTAAAATAAAACGATTTTTGAACGTATATTGATTAAGTGTTTTATTAAGTGTTTTATTATTATTATTATTATTATTATTATTATTATTATTATTTAAAAAATATAACTTAAAATACTACCCTAAATCTGTAATTGTCGTTCCATCTGCATTGTCCATATCGTCATCACTTTCGTAATTTTCGACTTCTTGTGCAATTTCATCCATTGTCAGGTCATTTTCAGAGTATTTCAACTGGTCCACAATTTCAAACTCCTTCAACGTACGCTCGACATCTTCTTCAACCAGCATCTGCAAAACCTCTTGTTCATCCTCAAAAGATGTATAACAGTGGCTAATCAAGTCATCGTCTGATCGAATATTCAACGAATTGATGAATTGCGGGTAGTCATTTTGATTTGAATGCATTTTTGCAATCAATTGTTGTTTATTCAAAAATTGAAGCTTATTCCAAGTCATCGTTATACCGAACCACAACGGATTGTTCCAGTATTTTACATCAATCCACTGTGTTATAGCATTTGGCACTTGCTTTTTGAAGTAACAAGTGGCATTTTTCAACCATAAACATGATTTTGGTATATTTTTTGGTTGTCGAATGCTGAGATTACCCCGTTCATCCCTTTCATGAACGGATTCGGTGTGGAATCTGATGGAATCGGCGATTATCTTGTCAAATTCATCAATTCTCTCCTTTTGTGAACGAGAAACGTAGTGAAATGGCCTGTTTTGCTCGTTAAATTTAGACGGATCTACATTACGGTTGAGAATATACAGTGCAATCATATGCACTTTATTGGGTAAAATCGACTCTATGTCCGGGATTGTACGTTTTTTTGAGATTTCTAGCTTCTCCATTACTTTTTTACAAACGTTGATGTTGTGTTTTTTTATAGTTTTTTCAACAATCAACTTTCTATGAGTTTTAGTAACTTTATTCTCATATTTTACCACTTCAGTCTTATATTTTGAATTTTCTCGTTCTAAACGTTGAATTTTCTGCAGCAGCGTTTCTTCGTTGTTGTTTGTGGTTAACGACGATGTAGACGGAGAATTCGCATCAATAAGTGATGATACTGAACCAAACATGATACCAAAAAGAGATTTTGCATATTGTTTAGCAATTGGTAGTCGTGAACCAAAAATCAACATTTTAAAACCAGTTTCATCGATCATAATGGACGATTTTTGTAATTTTTTTGGAAGTTTACCAATCGTATGTTCCTTAATCAAATCTTCTAGTGTACTTTTGTGTTCTTTTGATACGTGTCTTTGAAGCGCCTTATGCGAATTTACGTATTTTAATGAATGACAAACCATTGTTCCAGCAATCCACATTTTTGAAGTTATTGGGTGGATGATGTAGTGAAATTCAATGACGTCGTTAGATTCAGCTAATGTGATTGAAGTGTGGTGAACGGTGATTGCTTCCATTTTGGTATTGCGCTTACGAAACTTGAATTGATAATGATCGAAGTGTGCAGAGTAATATTTTATATAACTATTCTCTCTCATTTTCACACAATACACACCATTCTCTCTATGAAAATATAAAAAAATATAAAAAAATATATAAAAATATAACAAATATAACTTCTGCATTTTTAATTAATTTTTAAACAATTGCAAGGTAAGTGCATATTTTTTAATTTTTATACAATTAATTAATTTTTATGAAAATCAAGCATTTTACGTAAAGAAAATTGAAAAATCAAACGTTCGACACAACTACAATTGAGAATTTGCACGTATTGTTATGTTTTTATATATTTTTCACTTAAACAACAGAAAATCAGTGTGATAAGTAACAAATAATCAAAAAATCAACAAAAAATACAAAAAATAAGCAAAAGCAAAATCAAACACAAACCAATGTTGCAAGTATTGTTATATTTTTATAAATTTATTACTTAAAAAGTAAGAAAAGACAGCAAAAACACAAGCAAAAGCAATGCAAAAGCAAATGCAAACACAAATAATGGCAATTTTAATCCAAAAACAATTTAATCCTAATTTAATCCTAATTTTTTTGCGACATTTTAATCCAAATTCTCCGTGCATTTAATTTGCGCCAAAATCGAAAAATTTTTTAAAATTTTTGTGTTTG
>JAEIGA010002792.1_pt1 | contig 27629 bp, 37 predicted proteins | sample 9270691 | NCBI WGS metagenome assembly JAEIGA01 (sample SAMN17057246, study PRJNA624740) | gut metagenome | biome: biome; isolation source: fecal sample | host: Bos grunniens | place: China: Xizang | collected 2019 | reverse complement strand
TCGGGATTGTCATATTTACCGAGCAAGCATAGTGCCGAGAAATTCATTTCAAGTATCTCAACATAATTACTATCTTCTTCCCACGGTCTGTATTCGCTAACTGAAATCTCCATGCTCTGCGCCCAATAAATATCTTCATTGTAAACAGAATCAAGAAGCCCCTTGAAACGCCCAGTCCACATCACGAGTTCCACACAAAGATACTCGGATTCAACACCGTACTCATCAATGGTTTCCCACGAATAACTGTTTGGCTTTACAACGCCAAAAGCCTGTGTATCAGGTATGAGTTCCCATTCCTCTGTGTCGAGATGACACTCATGCCCCGCAATACGATATTCTCCTTTATCATTCTTATAAAGAAATCCCACAACAGGAGCATAGTCAAGAGAAGGCAAACTTTTCTCAACCGTTTCCTTAGAGATGTAACTCATATTACGGTTTCTGCCGTGTGACATTACCCAACACTTACAAAGCGTAAATTCTTCATTAAGTTGCTCAACAACTTGTATCTTATTTACGGCTTCAAAAGTCATATTCTCCATTTCCGCTTTCTACCTCCTTTCTCAGTAGTTTCTCGAATTACTCAGAAACACAAGAGGTTTCGCTTCATATAATGCCATTCCTCGTCTGAATACTTTTCAGCCAAGTGCTTCTGCAAAGCCTCTGTATCGGCAAAAGCGTAAACTGTCTTGCCATTGAGTTCCGTTTTTGTATAAATAAAACCTAAAGCCGCAAGTTCTTCCTGTGCTTTAGGTTCTACTACCATTATAAATTTGTCCATTGTCTACCTCCTCACTTGTACTCATTAGAGGTATTTTCATTGCTCTCGGTGTTGTCTGTCGGGTTCTCCTCGGTCGGTCTACCGCTTTCACCGTCAACCCCACCATTGCTCAATGTATTTGAACTGATAAGCGGACGGTTGAGAATTTCGTCACAACACTTGAGAATATCATTTTCAAGATAACTCTGATTTATTACATCTATCGGCTCTAAACCGAGTGAAGCCGCATAATATAACTTGCTACACATACCGTACTGAGAAGCCTTTAAGTAATAATTCTGCACTCTCTCAAACGTGTAAATGCTCTGTTCTAAGAAGCAAATCTCAAACAGATTTTTCATCTCCATTTTCTGTATCTTGACATTATATAAATGTTGGATTTGACGAATACACTTCATCATCATTGCCTCAACAGGACGTATTGCAAGTTCAAGAGCCTGAGAGGTAACATTGTCCATAATGCCAAACAGAACAGGGGCAATGCCAAAGTTGTCAAATAAATCCTTAGTAGCTTCTTTGGTGTAGTTCTTAGTGTCATTAGTGTTGTCTTTGAGATTAATTGCGTCAACACTAAATGGAGACATTACCAATCCTATGCCGTCGGGTACTACACTTGAACTCATATTGTAATACTTTGTGGCTTGCTCAAAGCTCAGTTTAGGAACTCCGTCTGTGTCTGTTGGAATACGATAGTGAATAAGTTTATAGTTATCCAACATTGCGCCGTCTTTCTTAATTTCTTCGTAAGTATCGAGATCAATAATCGACTTGAATATGCCTACAAACGGGGGAATAGTCCATGGCATCTCAGGATCAAACTTGACGCACAATTGCTTTTTAGGCTCAAACCACCTCTTTGTTTTATCGGGAGGTATCACCCACTTGCCATCTAAGTCCTTCTTGCCCTTATAAGCCCAATACGCGTTTTCAAAATCTTTGCCATACTGAGGCAGATATATAAGCGTCTTTTGCGTGAAATAATCGAGGTCAAACGCAAATCGCCAAACTCCGTTTTCTACGCTACTTATAATGCAATATTCAGGTCTTACAGGCTTGATAAAGTAATTGTCTGTATCATCATACTCAATGCCGAAGAACACGCCGTCAAGCAAGCAGGTAGTTAATATCTTTGGTATTTCTGTCTTGAACTTGTAGTGGCTAACTGTACGACAGAGTTTTCGATACTCTTTACTGAATGTGGCTGCGCCTTTACCACCAGTATCTCCAACAGGTCGCAAAACATAATTGTTCAACATCACCGTCGCAAGCATTGTAATGGCTCTGCGGTAATGTGGCGATACTGCATAAAAGAAGTGACTAATTTCACGAAGCATTTTCTCGGACGAGGGCTTGTCAGGGCAAAGCAATGCCTTTAATATTCTGTCTCGCGGATGCTTTTTGAGAAATATATTGCGCTGTTCTACGCTACTTGACAGGTCTGCTAAGACCTGCTTACGAAGTCTTGCGAATTGCAGAAAGTCATAATATTCATTTACTTCTTCGCTGTTAATTTCTGTTTGGTTCATTTTAATTAATCACTTCCTTTCATTTGTAGGTTTTGGCGGGGCGCGCCATAAAGAAATTCATATCTTCTTCTGGCTTTGGCTTGTTTACAACGCTACCGCGTCTTATCTCATAAAGTCTATGAGCCAACATTATTAAAACATAGAAACGGTCATCATGCATACGGTTTTCTTTCTCTTTAGATAGAGCATAATTTACCGATGTTCTTTCCGCATTTTCAGTTTTGTGAATTGACGTTACCTCATTTTTCATAAGATCAATTTGAACTAACGCCATTTTTTCTTCATCTGATAATTCATGATTAACCCATATCTCGTTACCGTCGTCGTCTATACCTTCAATAACCTTGATAAAATCTTGTCCTGAATATTCATAAGGGAATTTAATTACACCCAAATCCATAAGCTCTATCATTTCCTCTACCATTTGAGTACGATATTTCTTAGGGCTTATGAGTCGCAATTTATCACAAGCATTAGGGTATCGACTTATATAAGTTTGATACAACTCATTTGTTTTATCAATAAATCCTCTATGGGTTTTGCCATACTTATCTGCATATTCATTTAGTAAACCATCAGCATAAGCGCTAACACCGCCACCACCTGCGCCAGCGTCGATTTCGAGCAAGTCGAGATACTCATAATCAGGATTTTGACCATTGTAGAGATTAACGAGATTGCGTAACTCGTCTAATTGCCTATTAGAATCGAGCTTATATTTCTTTTTAGTGGCGTTATCAATCATATTCACACAATTGATGATGTCACCACACCAGCCCAACTCCTTATCTTGATAGATATTCATTACACCAATAATAGAGTTGTCTGCTGTACGCGCAGGATCAAAAGCTATTGCAATTTTGCTATTGGGTTTCCAGTGCAAGGTGGGCAAATGAAAATTCTCATTTCTGCGAATGGTGTCCCACTTAACAATTTGACTACTACCACCGTCCATCGTCGGCTGATTGAAATACTCTCTCAAAGCCTTGTCCTTATTACTTTTAAGGGCAGCATCAACTTTATCTCTTGTCAACAAAGGAGCGTAAGGTTCACCGTTCATATAAGTCTGAATTGCAACATCACAAATCATATCGCAAACAAAGTAGTCCCTATCTCCTGCAATCATACGCTTTGCAAAATTCTTGTAGTGCTTATAAAACATCTTATCCATTTGATCTTGCGACGAAGCATATATTAATTGGGTGGGAACTTTTCGATGCTCTGCATCTGGATTATAGTTATCCTCAACAGAAGTAGAGAAGTCACTATTTTGCGTAGCAAAAGCCTCACAAACTGCAATCAATTCGTCTGAACAAAATGCCGATTCGTCAAAAAATACGACTTGTGCCCTTCGACTCCTCGCACTATCTGGACGACTATTTAGGGTGTTAATAGAACTACCGTTATAAAATTCAACTTCATATCCGGCTGGATTATGACTAAATCCAGTCTTGTTGGTTGCAGTCTTTTTAGTTTCCTTCTCAACTATATCTTTTAAAGAACGAATTGAGGCGGCAGTTTTACCCATACGAGTGATTATTTCTTCGAGCTTTGAAAAAGTTTCCTTCGCCTGATCGCCAACTGATGATACAATGTATATGGCTTGATTCTCATAAAGAACAGCTTTCAATATCATAAATACTGCACCCAAAAATGATTTGCCAAAGTTTCGACTACAACACCACACGCTATGAGAAGCGTTCCATGTGCTTTGCAATATCCATTTTTGAGCATCAATTAATTTTATTCCCAATAAATCTTCCGAAGCGATACACGGATTACGCCTATAATATGCAATAGACTCAGCGTCTAACTCACATATCTTTCTCTTTATGGGAGTAAGAATGATTTTACGTTTCTTCATCGCTATCACCATTCTTTAATTTCTGTATTTCAACAAGTAGTTGTCTCTTTTCTTCCATAAGGTCGTCAACCTTTTCTTGAAGTTCAATAACCATTTGTCTTTTAATGTCTCCAATTTCGCGCATATCATTCTCGTCAAAGAATGTGTTTTTCTGTATCGCGCTCATTGAAACCTCTGCCGCCCATCTTGTTCCTTCCGATTTAAGCTGGTCATAGTAGTCGGCTTCAGCTCTATCAAAATCCTTCTCTCTAAGGTCACGCATAAGGTAGGTAAGTGTTGATTTACCAATGTCCTTATTAGACCTATTCTTTACAGAGATTTCATTTTCTTTTGCGATCTTATCATTAGCCATAACAAGTTTGCTTTTTAACTCGTTAAGTGCCTGTATATCTTTAGCGTCGGTCAACGGTTTGAGTTGCGCGATTAAAAGGTCATACTGTCTTATCTGATTGTTGTTATTAACTACCTGAATTATCTGAGATAACTTGTAATTGTCATCTACAACTTCTTCATCGTCCAAATATTTTACAAGTTCACCAAACAAATAACGCCTATCACTGGATTGGTAGCCAGCAAACGGATCGTAGCCTATAACCTCGATAACCGTTTCAACATTTTTGCGTTCTTCCTCAGTCCAGTTTTCTTCCATCATTTCATCGGCTTCTTGTTTAGAACGTAAGAATTGCTCACTATTAATGCTTGACATAACGTAATCTACAAATGTAAGATTTTTATTCTGAGATAGATTAAGTCTCTTAATATAGTCGCCTAATCTAATATCTCCACTATTTTTTTCTTTCATTTGCATATAAGTCTTTTCAGAAAAAAACCATCCCATTTCAGCACAGGTTACGAGAAGCGCAATCTTCTCATCTTGATACTTCTCTCTCATTCTGGCAAAGAAATCATCACAACAATAAGTACAAATATTGCTAAATCCATCATTGCCATTATATAAAGAATTTTGTATAACCTTAAAGAACTTACCCTCTGGTTCTTGAACAATCTTCCCACAACAAGAGCATTTGTACAGAGGTGGCAAAGTAGTTGTATCTATCTTACGATACTTAGGCTTTGCTTTCTTCTCTAAGGTTTGTTTTGAACCTCTCGCTGGCATATTTTCACTCCTTTAACTCAAATTCTCCGATAATATCTTTTCAATATTATCAAATTCTGTATATGCTATACGAATTAGTTTAATACCATTATCTTCGCAATATTTATTTTTGATTCTGTCTCTTTTCTGCAAATCATTAAAATTAGCAATCATCAATTCTTCATCGTGAAAGCCCCAATCAACAGGCTCAAAATGCTGTTTCCCGTCATATTCAATAGCCATATTGCGTTCAGAAATATAAAAATCAAAAGGCAACTCTCTTTTGTTTTTGCAACAAGCAAACTTTTTCTGTCTCTCATATTGTATATTTAAGACATCAAGGAAATCAGCTATTCTTTGTTCTCCTTTTGATGTAGCGCATTTAGGACAACCACATCCATTTAGCAAATTATTAGGTTTAGAATTCCATTCCTCTCCACACTTTAAACATTTGCATTTGATATAAGTTTGAGAGTTTACATACTCTCCTAAGATGTGAATGTCGGCATTTAACAGTTTCATTTCTTTTATAAAAACGTCATGCTTTTTAGCTCTGCCTAACCCATTTTTTATTGCACCACACACTGGGCAACCATGCCCATCAAACAAATGGCTGGGTTTAGCCTTCCATGTATTAGAACACTCGGTACAAAATAGAGATATTTTTGTACTATTATTAACATAATTATCTAAAGGAACTATTAATGGGTGAAGCTCTTTCATTTTTGTTAAAAATTCATCGTTTGTAATTTTTAAAGTTCCTTTACATTTAGGACAACCCGTTTTGCCATAAACTAAATGTTCAACGCTTGTTTCCCATTCGCGAGTACACACTTTACACTTACATTTTATTCTCGTCTTTCCGCCATGTATTTCTTTGGTCAGAATATCCATATTAGGATAATTTGGATTATCTTTTATTCTCTCAAAGAAATAATCTGTCGTCATATATTGTCGTTTTGCCATATCTCCACTCCAATCCCTACTCTCACAAAAAAACATCAACAGCCGAGAGAGGGGAGTAGAAGCCTCTCTCACACTCAGGTAGCTACTCCCTCGTGTTGCTGTTGTTTTGGTCAGGTCTGCGGTATCATTGCAACCACATTCCTCATAAGGGCGATCACACGCCCATAATCATTTTTGCAAACTGCGGAATGCTTACACTCGGAATCCGACTTGTAAACTCCACATTTTTCAGCACGTTCATATTGCTTGTCGTCAGCAACTCATCATCTAAAGCCTGCGGTACTTTACTCAGCGCATTTGCGTAATATTCCTTGCATCTCTGCAAATACTTGTCACCATAATCTGCGCTATAAGTATCAAGTATCTCATTGTAGTACCGATAAGTAATCATTAAATCGTCTGCAATCATTTTTAACACTACTGGCTTATCAGTCATTTTGCGCATACAAACTTCATCAATATATGCTTCTGCCGCCTGTATGTAATCATACAATACCCAGAACCTATTATCTGTTTTGCCAGAACGTGTTAGACTTCCATCAGTCCACAACCACGAATAGCAGACCTTATCAATTGTAATGGCATTAGGTTCATACGATAAGAACAACTGATTGAAATAGCAATCCTCGTTTACACGCAAATTTTCTCTAAAACGGATTTTGTTCTTATTAAGAAACGCCCGCTTAAAAAGTTTGCCATGTAGCCAAGTTGTGCTGTGTTCACTTTCACCAACCGCAAACTTGTTATCAGTGCGGAAGTCGTTATCAAAAGCTCCGCATACCATATCAGCATTTTTACTTTTGGCGTTATACCAAAGCAACTCACAAGCAAATGCTGAAGCCAAACAGTCATCGCTGTCTATGAACATTTCATACTCGCTATCACTATTGTCTAAGCCAAACTGTCTCGCCATTCCTGCACCACCATTTTTAGGCGTTGTGAGATATGTGATATTCAAATCCCACTTAGCCAATAGGGGAGAGTAGTCTATGCCGTCACAGTCATTAACAACATATACGTTTAGCTCATCTCGAATGGTTTGCATATAAATACTTGCCAACACCCTACCCAGAGTTTTCTCTGCTTTATAGGTTGGCACGACTATATCTATTTTTGCCATAATATCATTCCTTTAATTCAAATTGGTGCGCCGTCTAACATCATCGCAGTCAGACAACACAAAAGCCCTCTCGAAGAGGGCATTAGGAGGAATTATAAATTGTAGATTTCTTATAAAATGTGGGTTTGATGCCTATATATCGGACAGTTTCTTTTCTTCTTGAACGACGATACCGTCCTCATTGAAGTATTCACCAATAGTATCTTCCACGCTCAAATCCGTGTACAAATTTACCATATCACCACTCGTCCAGCCGATTATGCTTTGAATTACATTCTGAGGCAACTTGCTTTTTACGCACATGGTAGTAAAATAATGTCTCAATGAGTGCCAATAAAATGGCTTGCCTAAAATTTGAGAATAATAATCCGCCCAACCGTCAAGTTTTCCAATAGCAATTTGATTAGTTTCACTCCACTCACCATTAGTCTTGTCGGGGAACAGCCATTCACTTGTAATACCAAGTCGTTTCCTTTCCTCTAACCAAAGATTAAGATATTTTTCAAAACCATTTTTAAGAACGTATAAGGTTAGCTGTTTGCCTTTTACACCCCTGCCTTTAGTTTTAACCTTTTCTGGGGTGCAATATAACGAGCCAAATTTGATATTGCTCTTGTCAAAGTATTCAACTTTGAAACGTGGCAATTCCGATTTTCGTCTACCAGAGTTCATAGCAAGACTAACCATACAAGCTTGCATATATTTCTTTTCTTCCACGAGTTTGTCAAGCAATTTTTCAAGTTCTTCAGGTTCAAAAACAGTTTTCTCTCTCACTTCTTCGTTTAAAGGAGAAGGTATCTTTTTGATAATACTCTTAAAATCTTGATATTCTTCTTCTTCATCAAGAATATCTGTGATAAAATTTGACAAACTACTAATCACACTTTTTATTCTGCGTAGCCGTCTTGGACTCCAACCCCACACGTTTAAAGCGTGGTTTTGAAACTTAGTCAGTTCTCGCTTGGTAATCTTTATAAATTCTTTATTAGAATTATTTTCAAGATTCCAAACCATAAAAACATTCAAATCTTGCTCATAAGCATAAATAGTACTTGGACTTCTATCAATAGATTTGAGATATTCGATGAAGTCAGAACATAATTCTTTATTTTTAATGTTTATTTGAGCAATCTTTTCTTCACTTGTAATTTTGTTATAGACTGTTGATCTGCCTTCCATCCAATCATCTCCTTACGCTCATTTTGTTAATTATTTTCCGAAAAAGTATGCCATTATGTTGACTTTTTTCGGTTTACAAAAATCTTTGTATTTGCCTATATATCAACGTATAGCCCGCGTGTTTTAAATTTCGCCCTTCCGTTCCAATTGAGAAGAAGAACAAACTCCTTCTATCCATTCTACCTGTTCCCAATTTTTGCCAGTATAATAAATTTGAGGATTCACAAATATAAAGGATTTACTATCAGTAGATGCGTCAACAAAAACATATTGTCCACCAACAGTGAATCTTTTGAATTTCATTTTTAAATTACGAATAGCATTTATTTGAAGTATATCTCCAACATCATTCCAATCTAAACATTCCATTTCTTGAAACGATTCCTCTTTAGGGTTTTTACAAATGACGTTGAAAGTTTGATTAACATAAGGTATTACTAAGAATACATAGCCTAAAATCTTATGCTCTGAAATCTTGCTATTCTCATAAATTTCTCTGATGCCTTTATGATACAAAAACATTGTGTCGTCGTTCTTGGCTTGTTCTTGCGTTATACGACCACGCTTGAAAATAGACTGATTCAAAAAATACTTATCTTCTTTGTATTGAATAAGTTTTGCATCTATACAATCCTTATAAAAGTTTCTAAAAGTATCTTCTTTTAATCTCAAACATTTTTGCATACTTCTTTTAGTCATCAAGGTATTATTTCCAGCTCTTAAAATATTATCATAATCCATGTATGTTGCGAGATACATTAATCGTGTCACATTTGGATGAGAAACACCTAATTCCAAAGCCTTTTTCATCTCGTAGAGCATCATAGTAAAACACCCTCTTTCATTTTGACATAATCTTTTATAAGTCTTTCTGTCTCTTTCTTTTTGTTGTTTATCTTTTCTTTCTTTTTCATCTTGCGTCATTAACAACGCATACTGTTCCGTAACATCTTCACCAGTAGAATTACTTATAATCGTAACGTCTTGTGTTCTCACATCTAACATTCATACACACCATTTCCAATCTCACCATTTAAAGATTATAAAGGCAGAAGTGAATGGTGACACTTGTCAAGAGAATGATCGGTTCTCTCTATCTGCCTTTAATGCTTGTAGCGTTGAAGATACGCTTGGTGCAGATTACAACATCATTGCAGTTGTTCTCTACATTGCCTCTTTCGAGGCATCCCGCAATTTAATTACTCGCCGCAGCTTTAAGGCGAGAACTTTATTTGAAGCCGACCATTGCCGACCTAAAGTCAAAATACATTATCAAAAATCTGCGACTCGATTTTGAATGGCACAACCTTTGCGTGTAACGGCAGAGTAAACTCTTTTGCGCTATACTCCACAAAATATAGTGCGTCGTCCACATATGCAGATTCATTATTAAGAGCCTTTTCGCAAATCATTTCTCCGTTATTAAATAGCGTAATCAGCATATTGCCGTCATACTGCTTAACTTCCTCAATATCCGCATACGCTTCGTCCACAAATTCGCGCTTCATAGCAATGCTATTGCCATTAATGGTAAAGGTGTTAAGCAGCTGGCATATACCAAGTGCATCCTGCCAGTTTACTATAAGAAACACGGATTCATTCTCCATAGCCAATTTTACAAATTCAGATATAAAATCCTCGTACTTATTATACTTTTTGCACATAGATTCTGATATGGTCATATTAATCACCACCTTAACTCAAAATTATATTATAGAATTGGCAAACTTCTCCGTCCTCGGCTATCGCCATGAGCTGAGTTGCCTTACCTTTAAGTCGCTTTTCAATTGTATAATCATTGCCGCTGCCGCAAAGACTACCACCACGACAAATCTTTACATCGTAGCAATCATCAACTGCAAAACTGTGAAGATGTCCCATAAAGACAGCGTGTGGCTTAAATCCCTTTGCAAGAACGAGACTACTCAAACCAGATTTGCCAAAGTTGTCGTTGTCGCCATGAACAAACCAAAACCCATTGACCTCTGCAAGTGTTGTGTCTTGCGGTTTAATATACTTGAAGTTAAGATATGAAGCGAGATGAGTTGACACAAACCAACCTATAAGATTATCCATTCGCTCATCTTTAATGGCATCATTCTTCGCATCAATACGCGAATGATTCCCACAGATGTTAGTGAAAGTTACAAAAAATCCCTTATCAACAAACGCCTTTACAAAACTGAGCATAAGTTCACTTGCAAGCATAATTTGCTCAATAACATTCTCTCTGTTTGTAACGGCTATGCTCTTGTGGATAGACCCAGACACGAGATCACCCAGACCACTGATGATTACATTAGATACGCCCTCTAAAATACATCTCTGAATTGCCTTACTTGCATATTCAGTAATACGCTCACGAGCAATGTCTGAATTATAACAACCCCATTCGTTGTCAAAACATTCGCCTATATGCCAGTCGGAGCAAGTGATGATTGCTGTTTTCTTAGCGTTATTCTCTCGGAGTGAAATCTGCAAATCTGTCGGATTGCTCTCAGTGATTACCTTTTCGAGATAGTCAAGCTTCTGTTCAACCCTTGCCGAATTGTAGTTCTGTCTCTGCCAAGCATTGCGCTCATCACGGAACTGAATCTTGGCGCGTTCAAGCTCACGCTTTGTATTTGACAATTCGTCGTGATATTCAGTAGAAATCATCTTACTGAATACATCTTCATAGTAAGACTTAGCCGCTTGCAACGGTTTGCGGTATGCAGATTCATCACGATATTCGGATTCATCATCTCGCCAAGCATCATTTACCTTAGTGGCAAATTCCTGCCATGTCATTTCTCCGTTATCAACAGCCTTTGATGTACGCCATATATACTGTCTTTCGTTTTCTCCGTCCAGCTTATTAAAATTCACTGGCTATTCCTCCTTTAATTCGTAGAATTTAAAAATCCTGTTTTACCTAATCTAAATTAGATACTTTAAATTCACTGAATTTTCTTTCAGTTATGCAATATCAATGCTCTCGCCAACCGAGATTGACACTTCTGACCCATTAAAATCATCGAGCAAACTTGCCAGCTCTAAAGCCTCGCCGTCCTCAATCTCTATGACAACACTATTGCTGTCTTTATCTACATTCAAAACGCCCTTAATACCAAGCGTGTTCTTGCGTATTACATTTGCTTTCGCCATATTGCCTCCTTTTACACAAATCGCATATTTTTATATGCACTTTTTCCACAAAATCGCATTTTTTATAAAGGTGAGTAGGGAAGTACCCTATAATCTCTGTGCCTACTGGCTACCTTTAAAAACTTATACTATCTCCCATTGCAGGAATGTGAACCTTCGCGCTTCTGTTTGCATCACTCAAACTCTCTCGTAACAGCTTTGCAAACTCTTCCTTGCCAGACTTTTCACCGTGTACCAAATAAATCTTGTTATACGGCATAGTGGTATATCTGTCAAGTAATTCACTCCTGCAAGCGTGACTCGAAAACGAAGTAAGTTGCATTACATTAGCTCTACTTCTCACACGCTCACCATCAATCATCACCCATTTCTTGCAATGCTGAATTTGATAAGCAACGCTGTTTTCATCGCCCGCGTACCCGCAGAGGCAGACACGAGCATTTTCGTTTGGCAATACAGATTTGAGCCAACTTACTACACGACCTGCTTTGAGGAAGTTGGAAGTTGTTATAACCACCTGTGAAGTCTGCAATTTCTGCCATTGCTGAGATTCTTCGTAGGTATTAACCCACACAATGTTCTTCCATGCCGACACTTTCTTCCACAGATTATAATCCTTTTCTATGAGTTTATCCCATAAAGCAGATATTTTCATACCGAGTGGTGCATCTATTATTATAGGTGTTGCAAATGTCTCATCTTCGCCGTATATCTTATACAATGTTGTTAGAATATCCTGCAATCTATTCAGAGAGAACGAGCCAAACAAAACCTTTTGAGTGTCATGCTGACAGCACTGGTCAACTACGCACTTAATCTTTTCAAGGTCTTTGTCTTTATCCTTCTGCTTGTGAGTCTTGTGGCTTCCGCCATAAGTACACTCAGCCAGTAATATATCACAGTAGGGGAGTGGCTCATACGGCAAAAGATAATCTTTGCCAATGTCCGAGCCGATGTCGCCAGTAAAGCCCAGCCGCTTCACAGTTTCTCCTAATTTGAAAGTTAAATGAACTTGTGCCGCATTGACTATGTGGCTTGCGTGATAGTATCGCAGAATAAGGTCATCAAATAGAACAATATCCTCATCAAACGGTAATTCAACCAAGTGTTCAAGAGCAATCTCAATATCTTCTTGTGTATATAAAGGCGTTGCGTTCATATTATAACGCTTTTCAAGTTTTACACAATCGCTTTCAAATATTTTGAGGCTATCTTCCCACATGATACGAGCAAGTGCCATATTGCCTTTGGGAACGTAGACATTGCCACGATAGCCACGAGCAAATAGATAGGGAACAAGTGACCAATGATCGCCGATGACAGTGGCTGACTACAACAGCATCAAGTTCCGAAAATGGAACATGGTAATTGCGGTGATTCACTTTATATTGTTTCAAAATATCATCACCACTCGTCTGATATAAACCAGCTTCTAAAAGTATTTGCTTATCATTGTAAGTGATGTAATACATAGAGCCAGTAACGCCGTCTGCGCTTTTGCCAATAAGTTCAATCTTAACTTTGTCTTTACTTTTACCCATAAAGGCAAACCACCTTTTAAATTATTTCGTCCAGATTGGTTATAATCTTAGTTGCTATTCCAAGCTGAATACATTCCTCTGCTGTGATATACCAATCCTTTTTGGCGTTCTTGGTATACAGCTTTGAGTCAATGTTTGTGCGCTCAATGATGTAATCTTTCATAATAGCAACGAGCTTCTTATAGTTCTCCATGCTTGATTCCGCCTGTTCAAATGTGCCACCCACACTTCCAGAGCCACTATGTAAGAGAACAGTGCCAAACTTGTGAGTATATCTCTCACTTCCGGCAAGGAAGATAAGCGCACCGGCACTCATCGCATTACCGAGGTTTACCGTCACAACCGGAGTCTGACTGCACATAATAGTGTTAATAAGGGAGTAGGCAGCCGTTAAATCTCCGCCGTAAGAATAGATGTATACAAATATCTTCTTGCGCTCCTCTACTGGCAGACCTTTGTCCTCTTTGTTGTAGTTCATTATCTGGCGAACTACGTCAAACAGAGACTCGTCAATGTCGCAAGTAATATAAATCTTACGGTCGTTATAGTCCTCGTAGTAAGCCATAAGTTCAGGGGAGGGAAGTTTCACATTTTCAAGCTCTTTTGGGATTGTTACGAGCATAGGCATATTTTCGTCCATAATAAATTCCTCAATTCATAATAAGATCGGTTATCCAACCGCCTGACTACTCAGGATTTAGACTGTGCCGTATGTTTCAACGACCTTGACATTCTTGTTAAATTCGTCAAGCAGAGCAAGGATATATCTGTCCTCGGCACACCAAATGCGTTTGCCACGTTTGCTTTTCTGTTTCATCGGGCGCGTTATACCTTCCTTGACACCATTTGCTCTAAGGAACTGTGCCTGTTCTTTTGAAATCTGAATCATAAATCTTCACATCTTTCGTGTTTTATTTGTGAATATATGAGCAAATATTCATATATCCATATTCCCCACTATCCCAAAAAGAAAAAACGGCGTAATATAGCCGTTTCTCCCTTGTTAATTATTTTACTATCGTGCAAATTTAGCCGATTTTTTGCTTGAAATAGTCGTAATCAAACAGTTTTACACAGTTTTCACTACTCTTTTTTGAGAGTTTATACTGCTCGTCAGAACTGCTTCTTATCATTTCATACAGGTCGGCATTGCCTGTTGCAAACAATGTGTCGAAAATTGTTCTTGCATATCCAGCGTTTTTGTCTTTGTCAATCTCCCTTAACAGCAAATACATCTCTACATCATTCAAATGAATATTTGCAATATAATCCACACAACGACTTCTAATTTCCGCAACTTCTTTGGTTATGAGTTTCTTTTCATCCTTAGTCTTATCAGCATATCCAACGTATGCACTCTGTATGCTTTCACGCATAGCCTTGATTTTGTTTATAATCTCGTAAACCTTATTGTAAAGGCGAGAGTTTGCCTTTCGCCAATCTACATCTATAGGCTTAATAATCTCACAGAACGGTAGATTTTTTACTTCAATCTTGTCAGCTCTAAACTTATCAATTGCCTTTTGTAGATAATCCATAGATGTTTCAAACTGTCTGTAATGCTGATTAGGATTAAGTGTATATCCATTTGATAAGGTCACTACCTTGAAAAAGATTGGCTTTGTAAAACGCTCCTTCCCACCTATTTCCGTATATACTCCATAACGCTCTTTAAGAATATCAAGAAGTTTTGAAGTATTTACATCGAACATACGTTTCGCCTTGTCGATCTCTGCTGAACTCGCACACGAAAGTATACAAATATCATTGTACAATTCTTGCTGCTTTTTAATGGCAGAACTATTAGACGCACCTCTTTGCAAATCGTTATAAATACGCTCCCACATTACAGAATTAAGATATTGTGACTGATTAACTATAAGACCTATCATGTTCACACTTGTATTTATATCAAGTTGGGCTTTGGATTTTGCGTCATAAGTCCATTGTATTTTTTTAGCCTCAATGAAACTCGTGGGGACTTTGAATTTATCATAGTTCTTCTGTGCCACACTTATCAGAATTTCATTGTCTGTCAAAAGCATTGTGTCACTATCATAATCACCATTTATACCCTTGCTTTCGCAATATTTGTAGGGATTAGACTATTTCATCGTCCCTGAGGACGTTTGGCACTTCGATTTAAGGGAGTTTCGCCCACTGAGAATTTCACTCAGCCCTACTCCTAATGCTGAATTTCACAGCCATGGGATAGTCGTTACATCTTCCTCTTTAGAGGCTTGACACGGCGTTGTCATAGATTTCTCCTTAGATTTTCGCCGTTAGCCTTGATTATCAAGACACCCTGTATTTACAGGTTCACCAAATTATTCAAACCGCATTTCTGCGATAGGGGGCAGATTATGTTTACCCGTTTAGCTTTTGCTGAATATTTTCACCAATAGCATTTACATGAACCACTTCTTTGCTTGATATAAAATATTTATCATATAATTCATTGGCGACATTTTTAGCAAGCAGTATATTTCCCGAATTTATATGAGGCGATCTTGTACCAAGCAAAGTCTTACCATACTCAAATCTCTTTGTGTGGATATGTCCAACACCTAAGACACTCTCTCCTTTAAATGCTCCAATAGTAGCTTGCAGCATTTCAATGCCATTACCAATCAGAGTTTCATAGTTGCCACTAATCCAAATATGTCCCCTACGGTATTCTTTAAGCATAGACTTTACAAGTTCTTTGCGGAAGTTGTCATACAACTTTGTTTCCACAAACTTGCTATTCATTCCCATTACCTTCATTACAACCTCGTCACGATTAAGACAAGGCTCGTCATTATCGGCTAAAGCATAGGGGTATTTCAGATGATAGCGCATTACCGCAGAATCCTTGCGAATGAGATTGAGGTAATCAAAGTTGGGCTTGAGTAATGCCTGTATATCATCACGAGTAAGTTGCAGAGAATTGAGTAGCTGATAGTGGCACTGAACCATTCTGCCGTCAAGATACTTAGTGGGCTTTTCGTACTTCACTATTCCAAAAGTCGGATAGAGATTGTCAAGCCATTGCTCTAACGTGCCAAATTTCACATACTTAATACTGGACGGAGTAGTAATGAGTTTAATATCCTCGATGCAGGTCGCTCTCGTATAGCCTTTAAGTTGTGAAACTTCTGTAATGCCATTATCCCTAAACCAATCTTGTATTCTCGCCTTAAAGCAAGCACTCTTAAAAAAACGGTTGCGGAGCAAAAGCATTGTTCTGTCTGAGTAATGCTCACCGTACATACTAACATCTAAAAGGCTTTGTCCATCCCAAATGCTGTTCTTTATCTTGGCTCGTTCCTCTTTGGCAACAAAATCCTCGCCTTCTCCATAGACTGCCACAACATCATCTTCAAACTCAGACTCATAGTCATCAATGACAAGTATGTTTTCGGGGCGTATCTCAAGAGTATCAATACAACTACTGGACGGTAACGAAATGTAAGCCTCGAATGCAGCGAGGTCAATCTTGTCGCCATCCTTAATCTTTAAGCCGCATAACTCCCACTTGTGCATTGCGGGATAAAGGTTTTCATCTATAAAGATACACTTGCCGACACGACTACTGCCTGACGATCTCTTGTAACGCACATACTTTATGCCGTTACAGATAAATCCATTTTCATAAAGGTCGAAGCGAAGCTCCCCACGACTCATAAGCGTCGGTATGCTCTTACCAAGTTTGATTTTGCGATTAGTTTCATCATACACAAAATACTTCGGCACACCGTCCCATACCACAACTTCATCTTCTGCAACATCGCCAACCTTTACACCAATACAGATTCCGTCCTTATAGAATGTTCTGTCGCCATACTTACCAATCTCTTTGATGTCTGCCATACCGTAACCGTCACGCACATAAATGTCACCGTGTCGATTCCATTCCTTATAGGCTAAATCAAAGTCTACGTTAATAACACGCTGAGTAAATTCCTTCCCTAACTCCTTATCAAAGAAGAATGAACTACGGTTGTGGTAATGCTGATATGCAACCTCACGAAGTTTCATAAGGTCAAGACTAAAGTCAAGTGTATTCTTCCAACGCTTCAGATTAGTATTGGTATGTCCAAGAACCACGCCTTTATCATCTATTATGGGATTGACCAACCTCTTGGCTGCATAAAGATCTTTTGCCTCACATGAAAGTATATATACTGAATTTGTGTTCAAGCAACCGCCTCCTTCAAAAAATTAAGTTGACTATCGAGATAAGAATAATACCAATCATAACCTTTTTGAGCTATCTTCCAACGTTCAATCGGTATTCTGTATAATGGAATATTATGGCTTGAACAATACTCATTCTTTCTTTTATCTCTCTCTTGCCCATCCGCCCAACGCTCATTAGAACTTCTATGAGTTTCATCGTCTATTTCTACAAGAAATAATAATTCAGCGTTATCATCTAATATTGCAAAATCAAATCTATACGGATTTCCATTTTCGCCTATTAAATCATCAAACTTATATTGAGTGGTTACATTGAAGTTATTATTAACAAACCAATCCCATGCCGTCTTTTCGTTAATACTCATACTGCAAACATTGCACCACTTACCTTTAATCAAATTAACGGGTGTAATATTCCACTCGTGATTATGTTTTAGGCATCTTACTCTCATTGGTGTATCAGCATTTACATACGGTGTTACGATTTCACCACCTTTTTCTTTAACCAACATGGCAATGCGTTCAGCAAAATTTCCAGCCCTACCACAACAATACGGACACCAATGTTTGCCACTAAATAAAGAATCAGCAGTCGATTCAAATACTGGGTGATTGGGATTACTGCATTTAAAGTGATAAACCGTCTTAGCTTTAATCCACTCTTTTTCTATAACTGTTCCACCACGATTAGCACAATAATCTACAAGTCTATTGTAAAAATCTTCTTTGCTCATTTTGTGACCTATAATTTCAGATTTAGCTCTTTTCTCGCCAGCACATTTTTTACAAGGATTAAAAGTAGAATTAAACACATTCTTAGCATTAAGTGTTTTTACTGTGTCACCATGTTTCTCACAATGATAACAAATTGTTATCGGTCTTTCCTTTCCTTGATATTCACTTAGTATTTCCACTTTGTCTCCGTACTTAGCTCTGACCTTTTCAAAATATCTTTCTGTTTGTATCTTTGCCAACCTCATCACTCCCTCATCATTAATTTGTCTGCACAAAATCCTACCGAATATCAATACCCCTTGCACATTTCTCGCAACTTCTTCTCTATCCGTTCCAGTTCGCTAATATAATCCCTAATGGTCTGAATCTGCCCGTCGGCAATCTTCTCCCTCACCAATATCTCCGCCAGCCTCCGAAGCATACCCGTCACCGTCTTGAAGTAGCCGACTTCCTCTCTCCTCTCGACCATTTCGCCTGTGCCTTTGCGAGTCTTGAAATCCTGCTTTTCGCGCATAAATGTATGCACAAGCACATACTGATTTTCGTCAGCCGTAAATGACCAACCGTCTGTAATTACTATTTCCATTTTCTCCTCCTTTGATTTTAACGGCAAACACACGCAAATTTGCCACGCTAATTTTTACAATATAATTTGACCTTGAAATAATTAGAACGCAAAATACACGTTAATCTATCGTTATTTCTCCGTTCTTTAGCTTCTCTAAAAACGCCAACGCCTGTTCCTCACTGATTACCATAAGACAATCCTTATGGTAATAGTCCATAAGTGCCAGTAAAGCATTTGACCTCTGCGTGTCAGTAGAAAACTTCTTTATCTCATTTGTTGTATAACTTGTCATCGCTTATCATCCTTTCCGTAAAAGTCGCATTTATTCCTATCTCCTTTGCAAGAACAAGGTTCTTTTTCTTTAGTGCCAAGACAAGTGCCGTAGCCAGACAGAAACCAATTGTCACTTTCGTAGCAGTCGCATCTTTGTCGGGACAACCACTTGTCAGCCATTTCATCGCTAATAGGGGAGAGGTCGTAGTCCTCGCATCCGTAATACTTCGCCAATTTTTTAAGAGCAGAACCTTTGCAATCTCCAAGCTTCATAACTTCAAGTATCTTTGCCACTGTCATTTGTATCACCTCTGACCATTCTTGCACCGCATCGGAAACAATAATCTGTTAAATATTCTTGATATTCATAGCCCCAACTATCAACATCACGGAATGTTTTACTTTCACACTCGCTGCAATGGTGAAAAGCACCCTTTTCGTCTTGCTCCCACTTCCCACACTTCACAGGCTGTACGTCTGTGGCTTCCACAGAAGCAACAACCTCTATCATAGCCTCAATTGTATCTTTGTCAGCCTTAAATTCGATTTTAGCCAAAGGATTAGTGGCTTCTTTCCATCTTTTCTCAGCCGCAACCATACACATATCCAACAGCTTGATTGCTTTCTGTTTCTCAATATACTCAGCCATTCTCATTCTCCTTTACCCTATAAATTACTGTAACATCCAACATTAAATCTATACTACAAGTATGCAAGAATGATGTGGAGTGAAACTTACTAATGGTTGCAGTAAACCCAGAATTGTTCAAATCGTTACAAATATCATTAGCACGTTTCCAACAATCGTCTAAACTATCTCCATCATAATTAAGAAGAATAAATGCTCGAAACGGATAATAGAAAATGTCACTTATTTGTACAGGAGAATATGTTGTAAATTCTTTAATTGTTACAGGCATTTTAAGAAGAGCTTTTATAGTGGATTCTGTTGTTTCAAACTCGTCAAATATCATTTTAACCCTCCTCGTATCAACATCTCAAACTTCATACCAATCACCTTCGCAAATATTAACGTGTGATTTGCCAATTAATTCTTCCAAGCGCAGATGGGCTGGGAAGGCGAGAGGAGCATCACACTCTCCAATTTTGCCAAGCCAGAGAACCAGTTCATTTTTATAGGCATCGCGTTGCTTCTCTAATTCAGACATTTCTTTGGCTGTCTCCTGCGCCATTGTATCTACCGCTTTCAGATAGCCCTCTCGAAAAGAATCTTCTTTTAGTTTATCCAGATATGCCCTTATCTCAGGCTCAGACATGAATTTTCCGTCAATCCACATATTAGTTCCTCCTTTAATCAAATAATATCTCGTACATCACCGCATCGTGATACTTGCCATTAAAGAAATCTAATTATTTCTTTGAGACGGGCTGTATTCTCCAAAATATCGTTGTTCTGCTTTCATTCGTACATCTACAGCGTCGTCAAAATCGTCGTATGATCCTAAATATATGCATTTATTATTAATGTTTATTGACACTTCAAACTTTTTCTTGGTTTTATTCCACACAACGCCAGTAGCTCCACTTTTGTTGTTTTTAAATCGTTTTCTATTCATACAGTTTTGACTTTGCGTCACTATTCTAAGATTAGACTTACGATTATCAAATAAAGTGTCACTTCCATTTTTATGATCTACCTCCATATCATCGGGGCAATCCATGATATACCTTGACAATGATAAACTATGTGTTTTTTCATGCTTGGAGTCTCGCACTCTTGCACATACATAACCGTATTTATTAAAATGCCAACAAATGTCCTTTACTTTCCAAAAATCCTCAAGATCTACCAAGAACGGTTCACCTTTTTGCGTATACATAATGACGTAATCTTCTTGAATTTCGTAGTCATTATATTTTTTCATACGCTTGCTATTAATCTCATACAAAATTTCCTTTTGCAAGCATTTACAAGAATTAACATCTCCCTTTTTCAAATTTGACGATGTTGCTATAACCAAATTTGGATTCCCACAACTACATTGACAATACCACTGTGTTTTCCTATAGCCTTTCGGGCTCACATAATCTGGAGCTTGCTTGATAACAGTGAGTCTACCAAAAATTTTACCAGTTAAATCTTCAAATTTACCCAAACCAATCACATCCTTTCATATTCTGGCTTATACCAACAACCGATGAGCTTACGTTTAAGTTCTTCCCTATATAACTGCGCCGGATAAAGCATTTAGTTCCACTCCTTTTCATATTCATACCACGACCGACAACCCTGATAGGTGTCGTAAGCGTCATAGTCGCTCTGTATATCATCCGTATACACATCGGCACACGGCTCTGTTAAAGTCTGCCTGTAAACAATATAGTCATCCACTGTTTACACCTCCTTTCTAATTTGTGGGGATATGAAAAGATTATCCCCTCTTTTCATTTCTATTATAACATTAATTTCTTGCTTTGTCAAGAGTTTTTGAAATATTTTTTAAAAACCTCCGCAAACCAATCATCATATTCAGACAATTCTTTGTCGAGATATATTTTAGATTTGTTTACAATTTGAATCGTACAATACAAATTGCGACCATAATAAAGTTTAATTTTATCTCCCACCCATTTATAACGCCATTTATAATTCTTTTCGCTAAAATAAAACGTATGAAAGGTCAAATCGTTAAAGAACATTTCAAAGTAATCACCATTCATTTTCTATTCTCCTTTACACATTGGATTCTCTGCAATCCATTTCACTAATAATTCTCTCATTCTTGAACTGGGGATATACACCCAAATTTCATTACCCTCTCGTATTGCCGATCTCCAAATAAATTGAAGCATTTCCGAAACAGCGTAAGTATCTTCATCGGTTTGTATTCCCTTACTGTCAAAGAACGTCTTGACCACAGCATTAATGTACTTATTCAAACAATATGCCACACACGTTCTATCCTTATAAGCGTTAGTGGCTCTACTATTGCTTGGTAAGAAACCTTTGGCATAGCCCTTGCCCGATAATTGTTTCTGATAATCTTTAAACGTAGTCCATATATTATTATTGACCGACGACTTCTGAATGTTGTGAAAGAAATTAAAGATGTTCTTCTGTAATTGAGGGATAACCACCTTATTGTCTCGGTTACGCTGAAACCAGTTCTTTGACAAGTCGGATTTCAAATCACCAATCTGATTGAGTTTCTTATTGTCGCATATATGTATTAGGCTCTTATAATCGTACTTGATTCTTTGGGCTTGTTCCTCGCAAGTAAACTCATATTCCGCAAGTGTATCGCCTTTAACATAAAGATAATCATACGGAAGCTGAAAGAAATCATAGTAGTATCTTTGTATCTGCCCTTCAAATAAGTAGGTGAGGATAAACACTTCTTTAAAGGCGTTGAAACTCTGCACAGGCATAAGCCATAGCACAATATCTTTTCTACTTCGTCCGTACATTGCCAAAGACTGCATATTGACTTTTTCTTTAATGTCGTCATACTTGCCTTTATAGTCAAGCTTATCTTCTCGCCATCTTAGCAGGTTACTCTCCTCATCTACATAAGCAAGATCGCGTAGTATGATTTCCATATCGTCATCTGTCACCTCATACGGCTCAACCACATCTGACACCTCGTCCATTATGAGTGTATAATTCTTTGCTCTGCAAATGTCTATAATCTCCGTCGTGAATAATCGGAATAGGGCATGAGTGCTCACAATGTTGAAGCCCTTAGATAAAAGCGTTTTGATGTTTCTCAGCTTGCCCCGTCCATTCTTCGCTTCTGGCTGAACAAAGTGTAAGTCGGGACACGATTGCGTCACTCGCTCCACCTCGGTCAGAAACGGCGTAATGAATAAAAACTTCTTTCCTTTGTTGCGATTCATGTAGTTGATTGCAGCGGAACTCTTTCCAGACCCCATTATCATATCCACCACATGAACCTTACAGGTGTACTCCATAAACTCTCCTCTCTAACACCTTTGGGTGTTGCCAACGTGTTAAGCCCATAAATGCCTATATATAGCCTTGTATGGATTTTAACACCTTTTCGCGCTGGCGCATTTATGCGCAACAAACGTGTTAAAATTAATTTTTTTTGCCGATTTATAGCCATTTATCACCCCTAACCCTTTAAAAGAATATCATATGAAAACGTGTTAAAATTTTCTAAGCCTATTATATCATATTAATTTCCATTTGTCAAGCCCCTAAAAGAAAAAAGTAGCCGCAACTTCTTCGGTAACGCCACTAATAAAAATAATTCTTTTTTCTTAGTAATAGTTGCCCCAACTCGCATTGTAACGGCGAGATTTAGAGTAACCCTCACTCTGCAAAAGGCTCGACAGAGCAAAGAGAAAAGTCGCCATTCGCCTCGTTGCCCCATTCTAAGCCGAAAAGTGGCAGTTTCGTTTGGTTTTGCTCCACAATTGCTGGGATTTACATACTCTCTTAAAGGCTATTTACAGGGATTTGTCCGAAATTGGGGACGATGAAAAATATCGACAAGTTGTAGAAAATGGTGGTGAGTGAGATTGAACACCTTACCCCTATCGGCGCAGCAGATCCGGTATCCAAAATGTAAAATATCCCCCGGATTATACAGCCTGTAAACGGCTATAAATAGCTAAAAAGTTAAACAAACGAATTGTTCAAAAGCATTTGTTTAAATATCTATTTTATTAATACATCAAGCTCCGATCTTCCCGATCATCTTCCTCGAAGTGTAAACTAATTTTGCTTTACAGGTAAAGAAAGTGTAAACCATTTTTAGTTTACAGTTCGCTAAAATACAATTCATACTATGTCTACTAATTTACTATGTAATAAATCATACCATTTTACTATATATTAATTCCTACAAAACAACTATGTTTTATAACCTACAAAGTCACTATGCAATAATACTTACTAATGTACTATGTATTATATCCTATTAATATAGTAGGTATTCCAATTAGTACAAATACCCTGAAACTATACCACAAGTATCATTTATGCAATATGCATAACTTTCAACAACTAAAGCGTGACTTTCAACAGTCTGCAAATGTCGGTATATAGCCACAAAACAGTAAAATGCACGAGAAGGGCTATTTGTAACTATGGGCAATAGAAGCATATACCAAAAGTTAGGACGTCAAAAAGGGGCGTTTTGGAGCGTCTGAGAGGGTGCAAAATTAGTGCAATTGATTAATGATTTTTACTTAAAGGCTGGAGGTGTATTTTGTGCTAAATAAGTGAATAATTAACTATGTTGCAATATTATGAAAACAATTTTAACAAAATAAAGAATAAAAAAATAAAGCCTCCGAAGAGGCAATATTTTTAATTAAAAATCGGGATGCTCTATTGGTTTAATAGGTTCAATGTTTTGTGCTTCCTTGTTAGCTTTTTTAATTTCGTCGGTTTCAAACACTGAAGAGTCAAAACCTATATCCATTTCACCATCATACCAATGTTGTTGACCATCAGCACCCTTTACATATCCAGTATAATGACCGCTGCTTTTTCTCGTATCTGTAGTAACAATTATTTGTTGTGTCGGTTCATACTGTCTATACTGATATAGGCATATAAATGCATATATAACAGTTATAAGAGCCGCTATAATAACTATAATTGATATTACATCTAATTTGTCAATTTTTTTCATAAAATCGACCTCCTTTTTTATTGTGTCTTTATAATATCATATTATTTTCAATTTGTCAAGCCTATTTTGTTAGTATAACAAAACATACAGCCGAGATCATAATAATTTAATGTTTTGAATTATTCACAAAACAAATACAAAACATTAATAAAATATTCATTGACATTGTTCTGAATATGTGGTAATATATAATCACAACAAGAGAACAACACAAAAAAGCTAAATGATAATATCACAAAAACTGAATATAAAGTTTGTGCAAAATGACTATTGACAAACAATCAAATATGTGATATACTAAAGGTACAGTAAAGCAAACAACTTTAAACAATAATTTTAAGGAGGCTATATTATGTTAGATAATATGAAAAAAATGCTTTATGATTTATATGTTAATTATTATGAATCAGAAGAAGGAACGGCAAAAGAGCAGCGCGCGGATGGAGCTATATTAGCAATTAAGCGACTTCTAAGGGCTGAATACGGACGCGAAAAAGCAAACGAAATTATAAAAGAGCAGTCCAAAAACGCAAAGTATGTTGTTTTTGGTGATGAAAATTTTCAGTTATAAAGCGCGGTTAATCCCGCGTATAAGCCTATAAATCAAAAGTTTACGGGCTTATACATAGGATTAAATCAACATTTTATAAGGAGGTCACGATTATGGCTAAAATGACAATTGCCCAATTAAGAGAAAAAGAGGTTGAGAGACTTGCAAGATTCAAGGACTCAGAACCAACAGAACAGGATATAAACAACGCAAGAAGAATTATGAATAGCTTTTACAGATTATGCGGACTTTGTGAGACAAATCTGTATTTAGCTAATGACGAAAGGACTTACAACAAACAGAGTACAAAAGATTCAGAAGAACGTGAAGAAAAATGGGTAAAGAGACTGAATGAACAGTTAAAGCCCTATGGTTTACAGCTTTTCTATTGCGGTTATTGTCCATCAATCGGCATAGTTGAAAAACCGCACGGCGGATGCATTGAAAAAATAACAAGATGGTTCTATGATTAAGGAGGCGTTATTATGAATAAAACTAAGGTTACACGTCGTTATTTAGCGGCAAATTACAATTGCAAGTGTGTAGGCTATTGCGATTTATGGCATCTTTTCAGATACTTTGACGGCATAACTCACTACACTTCAGGCGTTTATGGATGGAATTTTGATGCTTTTTGCTATGGTAACAAGTGTTTAACTACAGGTTATCGTGGTATGATAGGCAATAGAGTAGACAGCGACGTTATAAGCAAGTACGAAAACAGAGCTAAAGAAATTATAAACGACTGGAATACAACATATCAGGACAAAAAGCCCTTAATGGACAAACTTGTAGAGGACTTTTTCAATGAAGCATTCTAATAAAATTCAAATTCTATGGGGCGGCGATCCCGCCCTACTCCATCAGATAGCAAGCCTTGACGCGGCGATGGAGCTTTAAACTAATTGCTATGACCGCTATTTTTACAATTTTTTCGTGCGGACAAACTGAAAAATTACATCACAATAGCGCGTTTGCAATAGTGGGCGCGTGACTCACTGGAATTTTAGGAGGGAAAATATTATGATGTATAGGCATAATGATTTTATGGAAACTGTTGTGCATCAGTGTGCAGATGCGGACAAATACACAACAGAACATAGACGGAAAATTGCAATGGTACGCCGTCACGATGTAAGCACATTTATTGACGTTGTGACCGGATGCAAATTGAACGGACAAAAAACATATAAAACTATTCATATCAAATATTGTCCGTTTTGCGGATGCAATCTTGCAGCCGATGAAGAAACGGGAAAAACATTGAATCTTAAATTATTATAATGGAGGTATCGCCATGAAATTTGAGACTAAATTCAAGAAAATTAAAGCTATGCCGGATGGAAAAGTAAAACTATTGAAACTAATCAATTTTGCTTTTACCCTTATGCCGGAATCATATCAGCAAAAAGAAGTCAAGGCGGAAATTTCACGCCTTCAGAATGAAATGGAGGTTTGATGTTATGAAAAATATTAAGGAATACGCGGAAATTATCCGCAAAACATGGCATAATTGCCCACATAACAATTATTATTGCACTAATTGTCAATCATGTAATATGGTTGCGCTTGCTAACTATATGCTTTATAACGGTATGTATTAATAAAATCAAAGTTTCAAATGTTTTTCAAGTGTATCAGCGGAAAAGTTGATACACTTCATAAAGCACTTGAAAAAGTGTGAACGTTATAAACTTATACGGAAATTTTAAGGAGGCTAAACTATGGCTACAAGACGTTTTGAACGGTTTGAATATAACCGTAATACTGGAAAATCAGAGTACACACATACTTATACAATAGCGATATATCCGGGGAATAACGATATTATCACTATTACAAGAGACGGAAAATACAAGACGGTTAAAGTTGTGGAATGCAGCGAGTACTGTTTTAAACTTCAGAAAACACAAATAAAAGCTATTGGAGGAGCTACTGGACTTTTTGAGTTCATAGATGAACATTTAACGGGAAAATTTGCTGAATGCTGGGCGTATCAGATTATGGATCACGCTATTGACGTTATGAAGGAGGCGTAATATTATGTTAACACCAAACAATCAGAAAAAAGTTGACTATTGCAAGGAAAATAACAATGGAATTTGTCCATATATTCATAAAGTTTGTGACGGACTTTGTAATAATTGCGGACTGGATGCAATAGCGGAAAAATGTGATAGAATCGTTCCCGCCCGTAATTGGTGGACTATTAATGATGATATGGAAAGTCGTATTAATTACGATACTGAAGAATAAACCTATATACTATGGACTTAAACGGAAAATTTGAGTCCATACATATACGCTTATTCACATAAAACACATATTTAAAAGGAGGTTACTATGGAAAAATATTATACTTTTCTATGTGAGACTTACAACGGGGATAAACTGGAAATTTGCGTACTTGCTAATTCAGAGGATCACGCAAGAGAACGTTTAGCAGATTATAAAGTCTCAAAAGGTGAATT
>JAEIGA010002790.1_pt1 | contig 27635 bp, 25 predicted proteins | sample 9270691 | NCBI WGS metagenome assembly JAEIGA01 (sample SAMN17057246, study PRJNA624740) | gut metagenome | biome: biome; isolation source: fecal sample | host: Bos grunniens | place: China: Xizang | collected 2019 | reverse complement strand
GGCGTGCGCCCCGGCTTAGCCCCGGAATACGCCCTGTTGAGCGATGCCCCGCACCCCGGCTTGCTCGCCCTCAGAACGCCGGATGTGGATGTAGCGCTGGGCATTGCCCTTACCTACAAACACCCGCAGGCCGTGCAACGCCTTATTGACAAGGGCGCGCGTGTCAATCGCCCGAACTTCTTCCCCCTGCATGCAAGTGCCAATGTGGAGGTGCTTCGCGTGCTGGTGCAAGCCGGCGCTGAGCTGACCCGCAAAAACGCCCAAGGGCTCACCCCGGCTGAGTGGCATCGCAAAAACGGCTGCTCCGCCGCTGCGGAGTACCTGGAGTCCTTGCCGCAGAATTAACAAACTGTTTTACAACATAAAAAAACGCCGTTTCGTTTGTGCGAACGGCGTTTTTTATGAAGTTATTTTCGGAAGTTTTACCAATCCAGCTTCCAATCGACGTCGATGCGGATGGTGTTTCCCTTTTTGTCCACGTAGTTCACGTAGCCGTTTTCTGCGCCGAACTTGTAGACCTCCATGGTGACTTTTACGTCAAAGCAGCAGTAGCGTGCAATGTCGAGCATCTTCTGCGGGTCGCCCGTCTTTTCATACTCAGCCCACCATTTGAGCGCATCCAAACCTTCCGCCGTCTTGGAGTTGCCGAGGGTAACGGAAGCCACGGAGTCGAGCTTGAGACGGTGGCCGATGCGGGAGGTGAGGTCGGCGCAGATGTCGAGGTTGTTCGAGACATCCGCCAGCGTCCAGAAGGTGAAGGCCTGCAGCACCTGGTAGTCGAAGCCGATGTGGTTGTAACCCACCACGAGGTCTGCTTGGCGGAGCTCTTCAATGAGCTGCTCTACCTGATCTTCCGTGTAAATATGGTAAGCATTGTCCTTGGTGGAGAAGGTGACACCGACGGACATACCCATTTTCGACGCCTCATGCCAGCCACCTACTTGGGCGGCGGAGCGGCGGGTTTCCAGATCAAAGTAGACGATATTTTTCATAATTGGGTGGGGGGAAGCGTGCGGCGGAGCCCCTCGTAGAGCATGATGGCGACGGAGGTGGACAAGTTCAGCGAGCGGGCGTGCTCTCCCGGCATGGGGATGCGCAGCGCTGTGTCCGGGTGGGCCGCTATCCATCGGTCCGGCAGACCTTTGGATTCCGGCCCGAAGACGAGGTAATCACCATCCTGCAAGGGCAGGGTGGGCTCCCAAATGGAGTGTGTGGCCTTGGTGGAGAGGTACCAGAAGCGCGCGCCCGGGGCAGCTGCTGCCTCCAGCTCATCCAAGCTGTCCCAGAGGTGCAGGTCCACATGCGGCCAGTAGTCTAAGCCGGTGCGGCGCACGTGCTTTTCATCGAGGCTGAAGCCGAGCGGTTTGATGAGGTGCAGGCGGGCATTGGTAGCCACGGCCAAGCGCCCGGCAGCGCCGGTATTGTGCGGAATCTCGGGGTGAAAGAGAACGATGTGAAACATGACAGCAGGGCAGGGGTTATTTGGCGCCACGGCCGAAGAGCACTGCCGGAATGGTGCGCAGGATGAGCACGAAATCCGTCCACAAGCTCCAGTTGTCGATGTACTTGAGGTCCTTGTTCACCATGAAGCTGAAGCCCTCCGTATTGCTGCGGCCCTCTACCTGCCAGTAGCAGGTGAGCCCCGGCTTCACGCTCAAACGGCGGCGCTGTGAGATTTCCGGGAACTCCTTGGTCTCATACACCGGCAGCGGGCGCGGACCTACGATGCTCATGTCACCCATGAGGATGTTGAGCAGCTGCGGCAGCTCATCAATGGAGAACTTGCGGATGAAATGCCCGAACTTAAAGATGCGCGGGTCATTGGTGAGCTTGAAGATGGGACCCTCCATCTCGTTGCCGTACTTCTCTTTCACCTCCGCCAAGCGTGCCTCGGCATCCGCATACATGGAGCGGAATTTCCACATGGCGAAGGGGCGCCCATACAAGCCGGAGCGCATCTGTTTGAAGAAAATGGGGCCCTTGGGGTCACTGAGCTTGATGCCGATGGCCGCAAGCAACCACAGCGGAGAGCTCAGGATGATGGCAATGGCCGCCATCACGCGGTCGAACACGCTCTTGAAGGCGCGCGCCCAAGAGTAAACGGGGGTGGAGGTGAGGATGAGAACACGGTTTTCCCCGATATCGCTCACATCCGCTCGCAGGTTGACGGGGTGGCTGTCTTTCAGGTGTACGTAGATGTCTATACCCTGTAGCTCACAGCGCGTGACGGTTTCTTCATGTGCATGGTAAGCGCTGATGCCCCCCATGAGGATGAGGCGATCCACGTGGTGCTCTTCAATGAGCTGTTGAACTTGCTCTTGCGAGGTGTCCGGGGTAACGGAGCCTACCACACGGAGGCTGCGTTTCCAGAAATCCGGTAGCGAGTTCCAGCCTTGCTCTATGTCCTCTTTGGCTCCGGCCAAGAGCACGGAGCGCAGGTGCCTGCGGCCGATGGAGGTGTTCATTTGCAGCAGGCGCATGATGTAAAAACGCAGGAAGAGCACCAGCGGCAACAGCACGATGTTCACCAGAATGATGCGGTTCATGAACACTGAACCCTCCGTGCTGCGGATGAGCTCATACAACCCGAGCATGCACAGGCAATACACCACAAAGGTGAATAACTGACGAATCGCGGTGGAGACGCGCTGCAGATTATTGCGGTGGTAATAGCCTACCATGCGCAACAATATCGGGACGAATACCACTGCGGCTCCGGCCATGAACGGGCTTGCCGTAAAGGCGTTGAACTCCGGCACGGCTTGCCAGCCGAAGAGCGGGCCGAGGCTGTTTGTAAGCGCGGGTGAAACATAGGCGCATGTGAGAGCCAATAACAGGTCCACTAGCGGCAATGTCAGATGGAAGAGATTTTTGCAACGAGTCATGCTGCGCGTAAAATGGATGGTTTCAGTAGTGCGTGACGGTGCATTATGCCGTGGCGTGGATGCTGTGGATGCGTGCACGGTCAAAATCCGCCGGGCAAATCGTGCAGTTCACTGCATCCCCGGGTTTGATGACTTCCAGCAGGTGCTCCTCTTTTTTCTGAATAAAGGCTACAGTTTGCTTGCCGTTGGGCAGCGTGGCGTGATATGCCGTGGGGGCAAATCGCTCCACGATGGTGCAGATGCAGTCGATGTATTGCGAGGGGTATGAAGATTGGCTCATAACACGTGTCAGTTTATAAGAATGGTATCGCTTTTATGCCGGCATCTATCACATCGCCGGCGGTATCGGTTGCGGTATCGATCAGGGAGCCACCGGAGGAAGGCTTGTCCGTCTTCTTATCCGGGGTGGAATCCGTTTCATCTGCGGGTTGCTGAGTGTTGTCGTCTTGTGCGGGGGCTTCATCCTCGCTGTCGGCATTGCCGAGGCCGGGGATGATGCTCAGCCCCTTGCGTGCGGTGTTGGCTGCTTCCTCCAGCATGATTTCCACGCCGGAGGCTTTGATGACCTCTTGCAGGCGCACGCTGAAGTCCTGCTGCGGGTCATCGTTGGTGCCACTGAGGTTGATGTTGACCCAGTAGAACCCCTCCTCACCTTCAGCATTGAAGAGTTTGGGAAGGCAAGCGGAGATAGCCGTGCGGAGCGTGCCCTTGGTGATGTCGAGCATGTCGTTGACCGTTTCTTTGTTGAGCCCGACGGTAATGACGCCGTGCAGTGAGCCGTCTTGCTCAATGATGACTCTGCCGCATACGCGTATGGTGTCATCTTTCGTGCGGATGTTGATGCTGTCAAACAACCAAGCGTCTTTGATTTTGCGTGCGGTGTCGGAGAACGGGTATGAAATGCGGCAGGTGGCCTCTTTGAGCCCTACCGTGGTGAAGTTTTCCTCAATGTAATCCGTGAGTAGCTCTTGCCCGGGAATGTCGATGGGGCCGGGGATGAAGCGCAAGGCCTTCAGTGAGCCCTTGTGCAGGGCAATGTGCCCGTTGGCTTTGAGCAGCTTTTTGCTCTTGCCGGTTAATTTGATGCTGCCGGAAATCTCTGCACTCAAGCGCTCTTGCCACTTTTCGTTGAGCATTTTTTTCACATCGGCGTTGCCTACGCCGATGGTGGCATTCCAGGTTTTGTCATCCGTTTGGTAGAACCCCGTCATGTCCATGTGCCCTTGGGTGAGCACAATGTGGCAGTCCGTCAGGGAAAGGCGCTTGTCCGCGTACTGCATGGAGGCGGATTTGATGTTGCCGTCCGGCAGGTAGCTGTGAGGGGTGCTGACGCTGCCGTTTTTGATGCTGACCTGCCATTGGTCGCGGTCTTTGGAGTCCGGCGTGGCGCTGAAGGTGCAGCCTTTCAGGGAATAGATGTAGCGCTTGTCACCGCTGCGGCGCACCGTCAGGCTTGCGCCGGCGTTGGTGCATTCAACATGGTCGACGATGGCGTGCTCCGGGGCAAAACGACTGAAGAAAGAGCTGCCTTTTGAGTCCTCGTATTTCTTTTCCGGCTCTTTCAGGGTGTCGAGGGTGATGCTCAGGTCCTCCACCACCATTTTGGTGATGTGCAGGCAGCTGTCCAGCAATTGTCCGCGATCCACCTCTGCCGTGATGCGTTTTGCGGAAGCTCGCTTCATCAGCCCTGTGTGCTCCGCCGTGAATTCCGGTAAGCGAACGGTGGAGCCGTCGATACTGAGGTTGGCGGGTATGGTGATGTCTGATTTGGTTTTGTTGGAGAGCTTGGTTTCCATCGTGGTGCGGAATCCGTCCCCCTGCAGCCAGCTCAGTAGCTGGAAAAAGCCGATAATGACCAGCAAAAAGAGACCGCCGACGATGGAAGCTGCCCATATCAGCGCCTTGCGCCCGCGTGAACCCTTGGCGCTTTTGCCTTTTTTCTGAAATAATGCGTTTCTTTTGCGTCTGGCCATAATGCGCGCCCATTATCACACACGTGCGCGCGCTTTACAAGTAAATAAGTCGCTGTGCGTATAATTTTTATTCAGAAATGCGCCTGAAGAGTAAAAAATGTGCCCGAGGCGGAATTTAAGTGTTGACTACTCCCTGCAAATTTGTTTAACTAAGTGCGATAACTTCATACGACATTTTTTCTTATGAAAGCCACCACTCTCATTCTTTCCATTGCGTGCGCAGTAGGCTTCAGCGCTTGCTGCTGCCAGTCCCAGTCCATGCCCCCGCTGCGCCCGATGCCGCACGGTAACTGCTGTGGGCAGGACATTACCCCCACTCCCGTGGCTACTCCCGTGAAGACTCTTCCGGTAAGGCACGGTAAGTAATATTACGGTAACGCGAAAGTATCATTTCTTCAGGGTCGCACCTTTACGGGGTGCGGCCTTTTTTCTTGCACTGCGAGGTGAGGTGTGCTAGTGTGGTGGGGATGAAAAAGCTCTTTACAGTATGTTTGAGTTTGTTGGCCTGCACGGTATGGGGTGCCGGGGCAGGGCAGGTGCAAGAGGTGAAGGACGTACCGCAGCATGAGGTGGTGGGGTACACGTTCCGTGATAAGCAGTCCGCGCATTATATTGAAACTCCGGCGCAGGCTCGGAATGTTATCCTGATGATTGGGGATGGCATGAGCTCCGAGCACGTGTGGGCTGCTTGGCTGTGCAATGGCGGTAAGCTGAACTTGGAGTGCCTGCCGCACACGGCTTTTTCACGCACGCCCTCAGCGAACCGCACCATCACGGATTCCGCCGCCGGTGGTACGGCTATTGCCTGTGGTGAGAAAACGAATAACGGTATGCTGGGGCAGCGCCCCTCCGGCCGTGTGTTGTACTCTCTGGCGGCGCGCCTGATGCAGCCCCCGTATAACAAGGATGCCGGCTTGGTGGTGACTAAGGCCATCACGGATGCGACTCCTGCTGCATTTTATGCGCACGTGCCCAGCCGCAAGCAGACGGAAAAAATAGCTGCCCAGTTGCTGGAGATGCCGTTCCGCGTGGTGGCCGGTGGTGGCTCTGCGGCATTCACGCCTGAGCAAGCGGCTCAGTTGGCGGCGGAGCCTCGCCGCTTCGTCTCCCTGTCCGCCAAGGGTGATTGCCCCTACGCGCCGGAACGTGGGGATGAACTGCCGCAAAATGTGCAAAAAGCACTTTCCGTGCTGGAGCAGGCGCCGAATGGCTTTTTCCTGATGATTGAGGGCTCTGAGATTGACATGGCCTCACACGCTACGGATTTGAACCTCGTCGTGCGAGAAACACTCGATTTTGATAAAACCCTCGGCGTGGTGCTGCAGTGGATGCAGCGCCACCCGGATACCCTGCTCGTAGTCACGGCTGACCACCAAACCGGCGGCTTGTCCATTTTGGACGGTTGCGTGAAGAAAGGCTGGGTTAAGGGCTCGTTCTCTACCTCCAATCATACCGGGGTCGCCGTGCCCATTTACGCCGCCGGCCCGGGGGCGGAAGCCTTCTCCGGTATCATGGAAAATACGGATATCTTAACTAATATTCTCCGTGCTCCCCTCAAGTAATTCAGGGCAGATGCCTGCTTTTTTCAGCAAAAAAGTGCTTTTTGAAAAAACGTGCTTGCCAAACGCTGAAAATTAGGTTAAATAATACTCGTTAATTTTGCATCAACCGCATTTTTACTAATTATGAAAGCAATGATCGCTCGTTTCGGTGTTCGCGCTCTCTCCTTCGGAGCTGTAGCAGTGATGTCAATGTCCAATCTTTTCGCCGCTGAAGAAGCCGCCAAAGGCGGTGGCGGTGAGAAGACCATGCTTGACAAATGGATTATTGATGGTGGCTGGACAATGATTCCCATCGTTGTGCTTCTGGCTATCGCCATCTTCTTGGCAGTATACTGCCTGATGTCCATTAACAAGAATAAGTTCTGCCCGGATGACCTTCGTGGTCAGCTCGTGGCTCTCATGGGTGAGTGCCGTGTGCGCTCCGCTATTGAGCTCGCTACCACCAGCCCCACCTACTTGGGCCGCTTGGTCGCTTACGCTCTCCCCAACATTGATGCCACCCGCCCCGAGGACCTCGGTAAGGACGCTGTGGAGGACGCTATTGTGGACTTCGCTAACAACGAGCGCTCCACCATCATGTTCCCGGTAGACGTGCTCGCTCTGGTGGGCTCCCTGGGTCCGTCGCTCGGTCTGTTCGGTACCATTCAGGGTATGGTGGGCTGCTTCGGCGTGCTTGCTGCTTCCGGTCAGGCTGACCCCTCCCAGCTCGCAGGTGATATTTCCGTGGCTCTTCTTACCACCTTCTGGGGTCTGATTGTATCCATCGTTGCTATCCCCACTTTCTTCTTCATCAAGAAGCATGCTCAGAAGCTTGAGTCTGAGGCTGTGAACGTTGTTTCCGAGATGGTGAACACCTCCATCAACGTCATCAACGCTGAGGCTCAGCTCGCCCGCATCCCCGAGGGTCTCGGTGGTGAAGAGGGCTATGAGGAGTATGCCGAGGGTCAGGAAGGTGAATGGGAGGGTGCTCCCCAGGCTTAAGGCCTGACGCCGCTTTCGGGTCAGCCGGTGCTCACACCGACGCCGGCTGACATAATCTCTAACTTTCATTTTCCCCATGGGTAAGAAAAAAGAAAGAATGCAGTATGAAGAGGATGCCAAGAATGACATCTCCTCAATGATTGACTGTTGCTTCCTTTTGCTTATCTTCTTCATCGTGAACGCTACCGCATTGACGGTGTCCAAGGACCCGAGCGTGACGATGCCGCAGGCTACCAAGCCTACGGATTTGGAGGATGCAAAGGGCTGTATAGTCATCAACGTGTTTGCCCCGGAAAAGATGATGGAGCTCGTGAAGAATGGTGATGAAAAAGCACGCGCCAATGAGCAGACCCGCATCGATAAGTTGGTGGAAACGTACAAGTGCAGCGACGTGACTCGTATTCACTATGGTGTGAAGACACACAAGGGTGAGCAGAAGTTCTTCACTGCCGGCACCGGCGAAGACGTCGTCAAGAAGCTGGAAGAGTTCATCAAGGATGAAAAGAAGGCTTTGGAGGAAACGAAGATTGACCCCAAGCAGTTCCGTGTATACATCCGTGCGGACGCCCGTGCTGATTGGAAGTACACGTTCAACGTGATTGGCGCTGCCAATAATGCCGGTGTGCCGGATATCGTGTTCGGTTCTCTGCCCGCTAAGAAGTAAAGGTTAACTCTCAACATAACTTAAGATTATGGCAAGACACAAAAAACTTCAGACGGACGATCAAGAAGAGCCCGGATTGGAAATCTCCTCCATGATTGACTGCTGCTTCCTGCTGCTCATTTACTTCTTGGTGGCAACCTCACTGGTGAGTGAGAAGAAGTTCGATATGGCTCTTCCCTCATCCTCCGGTGCTGCCTCCTCCAGCAACAGCAAGCCCTTCAACATCAAAATTACGGAGGATAACGCCGTATGGTGGGAGGACCAGAGCGGTGCTAAGGTGCAGATGGCTCCGACCACTGACTTCAAGCTCCGCCCCGGTGATGCCGGCTACTATGAGGAGCGTGACCTCGCTGAGCTCGTCGGTAAGCTGCGCCCGCTCAATGATGACCCGAACAATCCCAAGCCTCTGGTGTTGACGGCATCCCCGTTCTCCAAGCACCAGCGCGTGATGGATGTGATGTCCGCACTGACACAGGCCGGTATCAAAGCCGTATCCGTGAAGTGCGAAGGTGTAGCTGACTGACACATACACTCAGAACGCCCGAATTAACAATCAAAACGCACAGGGGGGAGTTGAGGCGGCAAAAGCCGCGCTCCTCCCCCCTGAATGCATCAAAAACGAAAGATTTTACAGGATACTCCCCCTGCGGAGTGAGACACAAACTTAACCAAACATTAACTTATGTTCAGACACACAACAGCCTTATCAGTGTTGGCTCTGGCAGCCGTAAGTGCTCCTTACGTGTGCCAGGCACAGGACCCTGCCGGCAAGTTCAAGCGCATTACCCAGCTCCAAGAGCAGGGGAAAGTCAAGGATGCCTTGGCTCAGTGCGATGAGATGCTCAAGTACTTTGCCAATAAGAAGAGCCGTACGGTTGCTCAGTACGGCTTCTATGAGCCCTTCTTCGTATGGAAGAAAGGTGAACTCTTGCTGGCTGCCAAGGAGTACGACCAAGCCTATGCCGTGTACGAGGGTTTGACGAAGAATCCTGCTTTCCAGGACAAGAATCTGCGCGACAAAGCCAAGCGCCGCAAGCTGCTCGGTGGGCAGGGCTTTGACCCCTACCTGACCGCCGCTAAGTACTACATGGCACTTTGCCGCTACCAGCAGGGTGTGGGTGATGCCAAGAAGGGCGTTGCCCCGAACCCCAAGGCCTTTGCGGATGCCATCCCGCTGCTGGAGGAGTATTTGGAGCTGTACCAGTCCCGTGATGGTGTTTCCAAGATGGAGAAAGACCTGAAGCTTGACGGGCAGATTTGCTTCATGCTGATGCAGTCCTACATCCTCTGCGAGACTCCGGATTTCAAGAAGGCCGGTAGCTATTTGGAGCGCGGCCGCAAGTCCAAGGGCGTGCTGCCGGATGAGATGGCCATGGCCGGTCTTGCCACCGTGATTAACGTCGCCATGAAGAACCCGGAGACTGTAAGCTGGGTGCGTGACATCATCGTTTCCAACCCCCAGAGCTTCAGCCTGGGTCCGGTGCGTATGGCTCAGCACGGTGCCGGTTTCCTGAAGCCTGCCAATGACTGTGCCAAGCGCGTGGGTGAGGCTGTGGCGAAGAATGACATGAAGGCTGCTAACGACAACGCTCGTTCCGCCATTGCTCTGCTGGGTATGGTACCCAACATGCAGGAGACGGTGGATGCGCTGAAGGCAAAGATGCGTGTGCTGGGCTCCGGCAAGGGCTCCGTGGTGACGGACCGCGACGGCGTGCGCTACAATGGCGCTAACTACAAAATCATGTCCGAGAAGTACGCGGCAAAGATTACCGAGCACGTGGAGTTGGATGCCTACGCCACGCAGTTGAACGCCTCTATCGCGCTTAACTACGGTTCTTTCCGTCTGGCCAAGGCCGGTTACCACATCTTGGTGGATCGCTATCCGGATTTGGTGGACAACAACAAGAAGCCCATCGCCGCTAAGCTGCAGCAGGCATACGCTCAGCTGCTGCGTGCTACCGGTGATGAGGAGGCTGCTATCGCCATGGAGAATAAGATTAATCCGGCCGACATCGGTGAGGATGGAGCATTGGCTCTGATGCTCAACCGTATGTCCCAAGCCTACAAGGATAAGAAGTGGGAGGATACCATTCAGTACGCCAATCAGGTTGTTACCTCACCGCAGGTGGACAAGACCAGCGGTAACTACCTGCAGGCTCGTATATGTATTGTGGAGGCCTACCGTAACCTCAAGAAGAATGCGGATGCGATTAAGGCAGCCGAGGCTGTGCTGGCCGAGGGTGTCGTTGACGGTGCTACTCAGGTGGCTGAGAATGCGCGCGCCACGTATGACAAGCAGCTCCGCTTCTTGCTGGTTGCTCTCTACTACAGCACCATCCGTGAGGCCGGTGTGGTGGAAGAGGATAAATTGAACAAGATTCTCCAGGCTGTGAAGGATTACGAGACCAAGTATCCGACCACCAGCCCCGAGGACCAGTTCTTGCCGCACGTGTACTACTATGCCATCAACTCTCTGTTGCTGCGTAGCTCTAAGGATGACTTCCCCGTGGCTCAGGAGATGTGCGGTAAGTTTATCGAGCACTTCAAGAAGCATGAAAACTATGCAACCGTGTTGGTGCTGAATGCCAACATCATCTTCGGTACCAAGGATAAGCCCAAGTTTGAGATTGCCGTCCGCCAGCTGGAGGAAGCTTACAAGACTGCACTCGCCCGCCCCGAGGGTAAGGGCAAGGGTATCGCCGGTGAGGCTCTCAACAAGCTTGCCATCAACGGCCGTATGGTCAGCCTGACTGCTGATGACGGTAAGAAGGAGGATGACGCCGCCAAGAATGCTCGCTGGGCAGGTTACATGACCACCTTCTGGGAGCAGGTGGATGCCGGCAGTGAGACCAATCGCTTCGCTCTGCAGATGGCTCGCCTTGCGCTCAGTGATGCCGCCAAGACCGGTGGTGAGGCTTATGAGGTCGCCATCAAGCGTGCGGAGGATACCATCGTCCGTGAGGCTGCCTATGCTAACACTCAGCACAAGCTGAACCCGGATGTGCCCAAGACCATCACCGCCCTTATTTCCACGAAGGTGGACAAGGGCGAGTTCAAGGACCTGGAGGCACGCAAGGCTTACATTGCTTCTCTTGCTTCCCGTGTGGATAAGGCTGATAAGTTCACCCAGGCTGCTTTGAGCATGGAGGTGCTGACGGCTCTTGAGGAAGCCAAGAACGAGGTTGATGAGAGCAAGCATGCTGAGTTTGATGCTCAGATTGAGTCCTACCTCGAGCAGCTGGCTCGTGATTACCAGCCGAATGACCTCACCAACGAGATTTGCTACACCATCGGTGAGCACATGCGCAGCCGCGCCCCCATCAGCAGTGGTAATGAGAGCGCTATCAATACCGCTCTTGACCGCGCCATCCCCTACTATCGCGCTGCGCTGCAGCGTGGTGGCTCCATGCAGGAGGAGAACAGCCTCGGTTTGGCTGATGCCCTCTCCGCTAAGAACGATAACGCCGCTCAGGAAGAGGCTGCCAAGCTGTATGCCAAGGTCATCGCTTCCGAGTATGCTGAGTTCGCGGTGAAGAATCAGGCCCGCTTCGGTCAGGCTCGTCAGGCCATGCGCGCCGGGGATTACGCCCGCGTGCTGGAAATCACCACCGCTTATCTGGAGCTGGACAGCGATTCCGACGCCGGCTTGCAGATGCTCTCCATGCAGGCTGAAGCTTACGACAAGACCGGCAAGACGGAGGAAGCCATCAACATTTACTCCAATATGTACCGCGATTACCTCGGTTCCATCGATGTATCCGCCCCGGCATGTGAGAAGATGATGAAGCTGCTCTGGGCTCGCGGTAAGGGTAACTATGCTGATAACAAGGATGGTACCTTCACTCACTCCGATAAGTGGACGGCTTGGAACCGTGGTAGCAAGTACCTTGAGATGGTGGACCCCATCTCCGGCCAGATGACTCGTGAAGAGCGTGCTGCCGTAGCTAAGGTACGCGCCTTGGTGGAACAGTATAAGAGCGATAGCACCGTGCGCGAAGAAAACCGCGCTGAGGCTGCTGACCGCGCTAAGTATCAATAATAATTAACCCCTGAACCAAACATTTACATACAATGAAAATCAGTAATGTTTTAGCAGTCGGAATGGCCGCTCTGGTGGGCTTCTCTTTCCAAGCTGAGGCTCAGGAGAAAAAGCTCGTGCTCGAGGCTCGTGCCGTTGCCAAAGCCAAAGATGGTGAGTCTGAGGCAAAGGGCAAGATGCGTAGAATCGAAATCGTGGCTTCTACTCGCGCCGGTCACTACACCTACCAAAAGGATGTGGACAACACGGCGGATGTTGCCATTGACAAGCATTTCTCTTCCTTCTACGTGCTGATGCCGCCGGATTTGGTGGAAGCTCAGAAGCTGTATGCAGCGGAGAGTTTTGCGGAGGCGCGTCCCAAGCTGGCAGAGAGCCGCAAGAAGTGGGAAAACTGGAAGGGCTTGCCTGAGGGGCCGTACCTGAAGGCTTTCCGCATGGAGGTGGAGTGTGCCATCCGTATGATGGACTTCGCCGGTGCGGCGTCCATTGCCAAGTCCTTCCCGGATGACATGAAGAAGCTGCTCACGCCGCAGGACAAGGTGCTTTGCAACACGGCCGTTATCCTCGGCGCTGCTGCCAAGAACGATCCCGCAAAGCTGGAGGAGGCCGTCAACCGCGTGCTGAAGGGTGAGGATAAGAAGGCTGTTACCCCGCAGCTGTACGGTTGGCTTCAGTTCGCCGTCGCTATGGCTTATGAGAACGCCGTGCCTGCTGAGGAGCGCGCTGCCAACAACATCTCCGAGGCCAATGCCGTTGCTGCCAGCAAGGCTATTGACTGCTACTGCCGCACCGGTATGAGCTCTCACGGTGCTCAGATGGAGCTGCCCATCGAAGGCATGAAGCGCGCTCAGAAGCTGCTCTGGGCTATGCCCGGCGTGCAGAAGGAGGTGAAGGATTTCGGCCACCCCACGCCTGATAAGTTCAAGAAGGCTTCTCAGAACTTCCAGGATGCCGTGATTTTGGCTTACATGCTCATCAACGTATACGGTGTGGAAGCCGGTAAGACCTCCGACCTTGCGAAGGCTGCCGCGCTCTTCCAGAATACGAAGAGCAAGAAAAAGTAACATTGAACGCAACCGGGGCGGAGGACCATGTGATGTGGGCCTCCGCCCCTTTTTTTAGAAAGGTACGAAACGATTATGCATGATATGCTGGTAAGGTTGTTCCAACTGCCGGATGGCTCTCCGCTGCGCTCCGCGTTGGACGAAAAAGGCGTGACGATACGCCGTTGCAACCCCTTTGAAGCTCATATTTTGGAGGATTGGGTAGGGCGCCACTTCAGCCCGCGCTGGGTTTGTGAGTGCCGTGTGGCGATGGCGCACCAACCCTCCGGGTGTTTTATCGCCACGCGCGATTCGGAAATCCTGGGCTTTGTGTGTGTGGATGCCACCGCCCGCGGTTTCATCGGGCCGATGGGGGTGAGCGAGAGTGCTCGTGGTATGGGAGTCGGTAAGGCTCTGTTCATTACCGGTTTGGAACAAATGCGTCACCTCGGCTATGTGTACGCCATTGTGGGCGGTGCCGGCCCGGTGGATTTGTACAAACGCTGGGTGGGTGCCACCATCATTGAGAACGATACTCCGGGCATTTATACCGGAATCCTGCCGAATCCGCCGACCGCCTGAAAACTGCTTCCCCCTGCTGCGTAAAAATGCTGTCTTGCCGTCACAAATAGGCAACTTTTATCCTTTTGTGCTCAGAAACGGTGAATATATGGCCCGTATCTCTCATTTTTTTTGGCAATCGGCACACTTTACCTTGACAGCAGGGGGAAATCCTGCTAATTTTGAAATGTAGTATATCTTATTCCTCCATGAAACAGATTTTCCTCATACCGACAAGTGCTCTTGTGGCAGTGTGCGCTCTCAGCTCCTGCCAGAAGGAAGAGATGTCTTGCACTGAGATTGTGAATGAGCTCACCGCCGTTCTGCAGAAAGTGACAGACTATGATTCTGCTGAGGCCGCTGCACCCCGTGTAGAGGCTTTGATGAAGCGTTGGCAGCGTGCTGCTCGCCGTCCTATCGCTCTTAATAATACCGCTCTGCTTCGCAGTGTTTCCGCCACTCCCGGTTCCCCGGAGAAGGATTATGTGGAGGCTCTCGATGCCTTGGCCGAGCAGGTGGCTCGCGTCATGGCCAGCTATCCCGTCGTGGCTTATGATGGCGAGATTGATGAGGAGCGCCTGAAGCGTGCCGTCGGTACCAAGGGTGTAGTGAAGCGTGCCGGTGCCGCTGCTGAGGTGAAGAAGGGTGAGGAGTACATCGCTACCTACAAGGCGAAGAATACGGACTTCGACGGTGATGCCAACAATACCGTTTGCTCTTTTGAGGCCTGCTACGGCAGCGCTAACCTCAAGAATGCTCTTGACCTGCGCGAGACGCCGGTGACCGGTGTGCTGGAGTTTGATGGTGATGACGCCGTTATCGCTACGCCGGAATATCAGGAGCCTGCCGGTGGCGCTGAGCCCGCCGGTGATGCCGCTGCTACGGAGGGTGACTCTGCCGATGCCTCGGAGGAGGGTGATGCCGCAGGTGATGACTCCGCTGCTGATGATAGCGCCTCGGATGATTCCGCTGCGGATGACTCCGCCTCGGATGATTCCTCTGACGATCTCGGTCTGGACGACGGGGAGCCTGCGGATGAAGAGCCCGCAGATGATTCTTCTGACGAGGAGCCTGCTGACGAAGAACCCGCCGATGAGGAACCTGCGGATGAAGAGCCTGCAGATGAGGATGCTTCTGACGAGGACTCCTCCGGTGATGACTTGGATTCCGACGGTGGCGTCGATATGGACTTCGGTGGTCTGGATCTTGACTGATGCCCGTAGTTTGCAACTCACTTTGATTGGGAAGCCGCAACACCGCCCGCCGGTGATTGCGGCTTCTTGATGCCATGGGGTAAATAAGTAAATTGTTCCGTTATTATGCCCAGATTGCTGTTTACTTGCGCGTATGATGGTGCCACTTGGCGAGGCTGGCAAAGCCAGGCCTGCGGTATGGGGGTGCAGGATGAGGTAGAACGGGCTTTCTCAGCCGTTTTGAGAGCTCCGCTGCGTATTGCAGCCTCCGGCCGTACAGATGCCGGTGTACACGCGTATGCGCAGTGTTTTCATGCAGATGTCCCGGAATCATGCCGCATGAGCCCTGAGAATTGGCGTGCTGCGCTGAATGCTCACTTGCCTTCCTCTATCCGCATATTGCAGGTGCAGGCGGTAGCGGAGTCTTTTCACGCGCGTTTCAGTGCCGTGGGGAAGGTGTATGAATACTGTATATGTACCGCCACCGTGCTGAGCCCCTTTTTGCACAATCGCGCGTGGCATTGCCCCGCCGGTGTGCCGGTGGAGGCCTTGCGCGAGGCCTTGCAGGTGTATGAAGGGACGCATGACTTCAGGCGCTTTGCAGCCAAGCGCGGTAATGAGCCGGAAATTCCACCGGCGGATTTTTACCTGCGCACCATTTATGAGGCCTCCGTCAGCGTAGAGCAGGGCGGGGAGCTCTTGCGCCTCCGTTTTCACGGAAATGGCTTCATGTACCGCATGGTGCGTATGCTGGTAGGTACTGCGCACCGTGTGGCTACCGGTAAAATGACACCTGCGCAATTGCGCGCCATGCTGGACTCCCCCGAGGGCGAAAAAACGCGTTTTTGTGCGCCTGCATCAGGCTTGTACTTACAGCGTGTCTTGTACGGGGAGAGCTCTTGATATGGCACCCCGATAAATCGGAATTTGGCGAGCGAAGCGAGCGGAATTTTAAGCCCCGCAAAGCGGGGCGAAAGTATAATAGCCCAAGGCAAGCCGCGTAGCGGCGCAGCCTTGGGTATGGTGAAAAAATGAAATTGAGCCCGGAGCGACGGAGCGCCAGCGACGCAGCGTAGGCCGACAGACAAAGGCGAGGACCGGAGCGAAGCGACGCTCCGAGCCGGGACTGGCGCTCTTTTTATTTGGGTGAGTGCCAATGATTTGCGGACAATGGACGGAGCAAACCTGCTGTCGGCCTCCTCAGCTTCGCTGCGTCGGACTCCTTTTACTTTTTTCTCCATACCCAAGGCTGCGCCGCTACGCGGCTTGCCTTGGGCTATTGTACTTTCGCCCCGCTTCACGGGGCTCCGAATTAGGCTCGCTGGCGCTCGCAAATCATCCTACAAAATCCCCTTCAAATTCTGATTTATCGCGCTGATGATAATCGCTAAAAGCGGATGAGCCGTGCCTGTGAAAAGACGCGCCTGCTCTGTATGCCGGAGCAGGCGCGCCGTGTTATGGCTTGGGTTTTAACGCGGAGGATTATCAGTTCTCTGCTTTGTCCGGTTTGGCGTCAGCCTCGGATTTTTCTTTCATGAGCTGCTTGCAGCGTTCCATGAGCTCTTTGGCTTTTTCCGGGTTCTTCTCTACACCCTTACCGGTGGCATACATCTTCGCCAAGGCGCAACATGCTGAGGGATCACCCTCTGCAGCGGCTTTCTCCAGCCCCGGAAGTGCTTCAGCATACATGGCTTTTGCCTTTTCCGGGTCTGCCGGTTCATTATTCAGCCCGTTGTCGGTTACCCACGCGATAACGTACTGTGCTATCGGATTACCGTTGGCCGCCTCAACGGTAATGGTCTCGATGTCCAGCCAGCATTCGTCTCCGCACTGCTGATTGTCAGCGGTTTGGGGACAGCAGGCAGCGGGCTCTGCTGCCTGGGTGGTTTCTGCCGGTGTTTCTGCGCTGTAGGCGGCTGTGCCGCTCAGCATGATGGCGCTTATGAGTGCTGTTTTCTTCATACGTGCCTACTTTGCACCTACCTTTTGCAATTTTCAATGAAAAAATCTATCTTTTAGAAGTGCTGATATTCAGCATTTAACGAAAATATGAAGAAAAAAGTGCAAAAAAATGTGAAATTATGATTGACATCCACGTAAAAAACGTGTAAACTGTCCTCGCTTTACGTCACCTCGGGTTCGAGGGACATCTGGAGCCCAAAACGCTTCTGTAGCTCAGGGGTAGAGCGCATCCTTGGTAAGGATGAGGTCGCGGGTTCAAATCCCGCCAGAAGCTTGTTTCCGGCTCATGCAAGAATAAGCAGCCCAAACTAATCAATATTTCATTATGGCCAAAGAAGCATTCCAGCGCACCAAGCCCCACGTGAACGTGGGTACGATCGGTCACGTTGACCATGGCAAGACTTCCCTTACCGCTGCAATTACCAAGGTTCTTGCAGAGCAGGGTAAGGCTGAATTCCGCGCATACGACCAAATCGACGGCGCTCCCGAGGAGCGTGAGCGTGGTATCACCATCTCCACCGCACACGTGGAGTACGAGACCGAGAATCGTCACTATGCTCACGTTGACTGCCCCGGTCACGCTGACTACGTTAAGAACATGATCACCGGTGCTGCCCAGATGGACGGCGCTATCCTTGTGGTGTCCGCAGCTGACGGTCCCATGCCGCAGACTCGCGAGCACATCCTGCTTGCTCGTCAGGTGGGTGTTCCCTACATCGTTGTGTTCATGAACAAGATGGACCTCGCTGACCCCGAGCTCGCTGAGCTTGTGGAGATGGAGATCCGTGAGCTCCTTTCCTCTTACGAGTTCCCGGGCGACGACCTGCCCATCGTGATGGGTTCCGCCGTTAAGGCTCTCGAGGGTGACCCCGAGTACAGCGCTAAGATCCTTGATCTCATGGCTGCTGTTGACGAGTACATCCCGACTCCTCAGCGCCCGACCGAGCTTCCCTTCCTTATGCCCGTGGAGGACGTGTTCTCCATCTCCGGCCGTGGTACCGTTGCTACCGGTCGTATCGAGCGTGGTATCATCAACAAGATGGAGGAAGTTGAGATCGTGGGTATCCGCGAGACCAAGAAGACCTCTGTGACCGACATCGAGATGTTCCGCAAGCTCCTCGACAAGGGTGAGGCCGGTGACAACGTGGGTCTGCTCCTGCGTGGTATCAAGAAGGAGGATATCGTTCGCGGTCAGGTGATCGTGAAGCCCGGTTCCGTGACTCCCCACACCCAGTTCGACGCAGCCGTTTACGTGCTGTCCAAGGAGGAAGGTGGCCGTCACACCCCGTTCTTCAACAACTATCGTCCCCAGTTCTACTTCCGTACGACGGACGTGACCGGTACCGTAACTCTGCCCGAGGGCACTGAAATGGTGATGCCCGGCGATAACGTGACCATCACGGTTGAGCTTATCACCCCCGTAGCTATGGAGGAGGGTATGCGCTTCGCTATCCGTGAGGGTGGTCGCACCGTGGGCGCCGGTAAGGTTGCCTCCATCAAGGACTAATCATCCTTCAATAGATTAACTTAATCCCGGTGTTGCCCGCTCTACCTGGGCAATCACCACAAGCCAAAAGGGGGCGCCTGTACGCAGGCGCCCCCGGGAGGCCAAAAATAGAGCAAGGTAAAAGGGTATTAGCTCAATTGGTAGAGCAGCGGTCTCCAAAACCGCGTGTTGGGAGTTCGAGTCTCTCATACCCTGCTGACCTTCCTCTTTTTTTGTCTCAAAAAATAACTGAACTATTCACACTCATGTTCCGCAAAATTTCCCAGTTTATCTCCAATATCAAGGGTGAGCTCAAGAAGTGCTCCTGGCCTTGGGAAAGTGATCCGAAGGTAACCGGTTTCAAGAAGTACCGTGAGTTGTGGTCATCCACCCTCATGGTGCTTGTTGCTATGGTATTGCTGGGTGGTTATGTTGCATTCTTTGATTTTGTGATGGCTGAGGTAGTTGCCACGCTCATCGACGTGCTTTCCTGATGAGCCTTTCCTCACATCCCTTACACCCTTTCTGTTGAATATGTCACGCCCGTACGAAAGAAAGAACAGCGCTCGCGTTCGTGTTACCCCTGCTCCTGCGGATCAGTGGTTCGTTTTGCATGTACTCTCTAACAAGGAGCGTCGCGCTGTTGATAACCTGAAGCGCCTTTTCAAGGAGGACGAAGAGATGGGAGCCCTCGTGCAGAGCGAGCCCCTGGTACCCACTGAGAAGGTTGAGGAGGTGCGCAACGGCAAAAAGTACGTACAGGACCGCAAACTGTACCCCGGCTACGTCTACCTCAACTTCGAGCTTATTCGCCCGGACGGTTCCCTTAACATCGACGCTTGGTACAAGATTCTCGCCGTAGACGGCGTCATCAGCTTTGCCTGCGGTCGTGACAAGAAGCCCCTCCCCATGTCCCCCAAGGATGTGCAGGACCTCATGAACGAGATTGAGCGTCACAAGGAAGGCGCCCGCCAGAAGATCGTCTTCAACGTGAATGACGAGGTGGTGGTGCTCGATGGCGCTTTCAAGGATGAGCACGGCATCGTGGAAGAGGTGGACACGGAGCGTGGTCGCGTTCGCGTAGGTGTGACCATGTTCGGCCGCTCCAACCCGCTTGACCTTGACTACACGCAGGTTCAGCTCGTGCCGGAGGAAGAGCGCGGTAAAAACGGTGCTAACTGATACGCGTAATTGACAATTTTCGCTGCTGAGGCAGCCCGCCCGGGCCCGCTGAGGCAGTAACCCAAAACAAACAAAACCATGGCAAAAGAAGTAGTAAAAGTAATCAAACTGCAGATTCCTGCCGGTGCCGCGAATCCCTCGCCGCCCGTCGGTCCTGCACTTGGTCAGGCCGGTGTTAACATCATGGGCTTCTGCAAAGAGTTCAACGCTAAGACTCAGAAGCAGGCCGGTGACGTTCTCCCCGTCGTGATCACTGTCTACAAGGATAAGTCCTTCGACTTCATCACCAAGCAGCCCCCGGCAGCTAACCTCATCAAGAAGGCCGCCGGCCTGAAGTCCGGTTCCGGTGAGCCGAACAAGAAGAAGGTGGCTAAGCTTACCAAGGCTCAGCTGATGGAGATCGTTAACACCAAGATGCCCGACCTCAATACGAAGGATCCGGAGGCCGCTTGCCGCATTATTGCCGGTCAGGCTCGCCAGATGGGTGTAGAGGTTGAGGGTCTGTAACCCCTTCTTGCAGGAGGGAAACATTAACCCCGAACGTACTGCTAAATATTATGTCCAAAAAACGCTCAAAGCGCTACAATGAGGCAGCTAAGCTGGTGGATTCCACCAAGAACTACGCTGTCGATGAAGCCGTGGAGCTCATGAAGAGCTTCCCCGCTCCGAAATTTGACCCGACGGTCACAGTTTCGTTCCGCCTGACGGTGGATCCCCGTAAGTCTGACCAGATGGTCCGTGGCTCCGTATCTCTGCCCCACGGTACCGGTAAGAATGTTCGCGTCATCGTCTTTGCTCAGGGTGAGGCTGCTGCCGCTGCTCTGGAAGCCGGTGCTGAGAAGGTAGGCCTTGAAGATCTCATCAAGGAGATTCAGGGTGGTTACCTCGACTTTGACAGCGCAATCGCCACCCCGGACGCCATGGCCCAGGTGCGTAAGATTGCCCGTGTACTTGGTCCGCGTGGCCTGATGCCCAACCCGAAGACCGGCACTGTGACGGAGGATACCGCCAAGGCTGTTCGTGAGGTGAAGGCCGGCCGTGTTGACTTCAAGGTTGACAAGAACGCTAACATCTCTGCCGCCGTTGGCAAGCTCTCCTTCGACAACGAGAAGCTTGTTGAGAACGCCCGCGCTCTCATCAACGCCGTAGTGAAGGCTCGTCCGTCCGGTGCTAAGGGTGCCTACATCGCAGGCGCTACCATGTCCAGCTCCATGAACCCGGGCCTTTCCCTGTCTCCGGTTGAGTACTCCAAGTAATAAATCGAACCATCTGATACAACAATGAGTACTGAAAAGAAACTGAACGCTGATAAGACCATCATCATCGATGACCTCAAGGCTAAGGTGAATGCTTCTCCTTTCCTTCTGGTAATCGACTACACGGGCGTGACCGTTCCTGAGTTCACCGGTCTCCGCGCGGACCTGGCTGCTGCCGGCGCTTCCTGCGTGGTTGCCAAGAACACCTTCATGGCCAAGGCCATCACTGATGCCGGTTTGCCCGACATCACGGCCGCTCTGAAGGGGCAGACCGCTTATGTCATGGGCGACAGCGACGTTTGCGCTGCTGCCAAGGCCATCAACACCTTCGCTAAGAAGTCCAAGAAGGCTGCCTACAAGGCCGGTATCTTGGACGGCGCTGAGCTGACCCCCGAGAAGATCAAGGCTCTCGGTGATCTTCCCAGCCGCGAGGTTCTTCTTGCTACCTTGCTTGGTACCATCAACGGTGCAGGTTCCGCCCTCGCCCGTGTCATCCAGGCATACGTGGACAAGGAAAATGGTGGTGCAGAGCAAGAAAATGCATCTGCTGAGTAAAAAAAGACTTGAACAGATGGCGACGGTGTGGTACACCCTCTCCGTCGCCTGAAACAAAAATTAGGCTCTTTGTCGGCTCTACGGCCGGTAAGAACTTAAATGGGTGGGGAGCCCCCGCCCACGACTTAGAACCAATTAACACACACACATACTACAATGGCTGATCTCAATACAATCGCTGAGGAACTTGGTAAGCTGACCATCTTGGAGGCTGCTGAACTTGTAAAAATGCTCGAAGAGAAGTGGGGCGTATCCGCCGCTGCTCCCGTTGCCGCTGCCGGCCCCGTTGCCGCTGCTGAGCCCGTGGAGGAGAAGACCGCTTTCGACGTAGAGCTTACGGATGCCGGTGGCAACAAGATTGCCGTTATTAAGGCTGTTCGTACCGTTAAGACCGGTCTCGGTCTGGCTGACGCCAAGAAGCTCGTTGAGGGCGCTCCCGCCATCATCCTCGAGGGTGCCTCCAAGGAGGACGCTGAGAAGGCTAAGGCTGAGCTCGAGAAGGCCGGCGCCAAGGTCACTATCAAGTAACCTGCCGATTTTCGCGACAGCAGGGGAGGATTTTACGCCTCCCCTGCATTCGCGTCTATAAATCTTACGGAAGTCTGGCTCTAACTTCCTAAATGTTAATAATCAACGTAATAAATTAAACTTTTGAGCCACAAGCCGGCGTGAAATCGACGCGGGCGGTCGCAGAAAAACAGTTACTGTGCCAATCCGCGTCGGTTTTACCAGACGTAAACCGATCCGCACCCGGAATGGGTGCACAACATCATCTCCGCCAACTCCATGTCAAAGCCTAAGCAAGAGCGAATCAGTTTCGGCAAGATCAAGGAGGTTATGGATCCCCCTAACCTCATTGAGATTCAGACAAAGTCATACGAGGAATTCCTGCAGCGATTCAGCGAGCCTGATAAGAGGCTCAAGATGGGTCTGCAGGCGGTTCTTACTGAGCATTTCCCCATCGAGAGTTACGACGGGCAGATACGCTTGGAGTATGACTCGTATGAGATATCTCCCCCCAAGACATCCGATTTTGCCGCCATTCGTGCCGGTGAAACATACAGTGCATCCCTTTACGTGAAGTTCCGTCTGAAGTGTGGTGATTACACGGCAGACGAGAACGTGTACATGGGCGAAATCCCCATGATTACGGACCGCGGTACCTTTGTCATTAACGGTGCTGAGCGTGTGATTGTAGCTCAGCTGCATCGTTCCCCGGGCATTTGCTTTGAGAAGAGCCGCCACGCCAACGGTAAGGACATTTTCTCCTTCCGCATCATCCCTGACCGCGGTTCTTGGCTTGAGGTGCAGTTCGACACGAACGACCTCATGTACGTGTTCTTGGATCGCCGCCGTCGTCGTCGCAAGTTCTTGGCTACAACTTTCCTTCGTTACCTCGGTTTCGAGAGCGATCGCTCCATCGTGGAGCAGTTCTACACCATCCAGCACTTGAAGCTGGCTGATGCCACCGGTGATGAGTTGGAGTACCTGATTCCCTTCGAGGACATCAAGCACGGTGATGAAACCGGCGGCCGCAAGGCTGTGACCATCTCTAAGGCTTACGAGCCGCTGAGCCTTTCCACCATCAAGAAGATGCTTGAGCTCGGCATCAAGGAGATTGAGGTTATTGACCAGCGCGAGGAGGAGACCCTTGTGAAGACCCTCAAGAAGGATCTTGCTCATGACCGCGAGTCCGCCCTCAAGGAGATTTTCCGTAAGTTCCGCCCGGGTGACCCCTCTTCCGTGCAGCAGGCTGCCACGGCTTTGGACCGCCTCTTCAAGGAGGAGAAGAAGTATGACCTCACTCGCGTGGGCCGCTACAAGCTGAACCAGAAGCTCGGTCTGGACGTTTCTGAGGATATCCGCCTCATCCAGCCTGAGGATTTCTTGGCCGCCATCAAGTACCTGCTGCGCCTCAAGCACGGTGAAGGGCAGGTGGATGATATCGACCACCTCGGTAACCGCCGCGTGCGTGCCGTGGGTGAGCTTATCGCCAACCAGTGCCGCGTGGGCCTTGCCCGTACCGAGCGCTTGGTCAAGGAGCGCATGACCCTGTGCGATTCTACCCGCACGGACATCACGCCCAGCAAGCTCATCAACCCGAAGGCCCTCAGCGCCGTGGTGCGTGACTTCTTCGGCCGCAGCCAGCTTTCCCAGTTCATGGACCAGATTAACCCGCTGGCAGAGTTGACGCACAAGCGCCGTCTGTCCGCTCTCGGCCCGGGTGGTTTGAACCGCGACCGCGCCGGCTTCGAGGTTCGAGACGTTCATCCCTCTCACTACGGCCGTATCTGCCCGATTGAGACGCCTGAAGGTCCCAACATCGGTCTTATTAACTCTCTTTGCACCTTTGCCCGTATTGATGAGTACGGCTTCATCGAGACTCCCTTCCGCCGCGTGAAGAAGATCGAGAAGAAGGACAAGAAGGGCAACGTGATTGACACGGAGGTTATCGTCACCAATGAGGTGGAGTACCTCACGGCTAACAAGGAGGAGTACCACCTCATCGCTCAGGCCAATAACCCCATCGACAACGATAACGGTGAGGGCCACTTTGTGCGCAACCGTGTGACCGCTCGTGAGCGCGGCGAGTTCATTGAGGTTGACCCGCGCAAGGTGGAGTACATGGACGTGTCTCCCAAGCAGATCATCTCTATCGCTGCCGGTCTTATTCCCTTCCTTGAGCACGACGACGCTAACCGTGCACTCATGGGTGCAAACATGCAGCGCCAGGGTGTGCCGTTGATGGTGAACCAAGCCCCGCTCGTGGGTACCGGTATTGAGGCCAAGTGCGCACGCGATAGTTGCGCTGTTGTGGTTGCTCAGGCTCCCGGTATTGTGGCTTCCGCCACGGCTGAGTACATCGTCACCACGCACGACGGTCAGCTCCCCATCTCTTCTCAGCGTTGGTTGAGCGACCCGGAAAGCCTTCGTACCGATGCCGAGAAGGGCATCTACGTATACCAGCTGCGCAAGTTCATGCGCTCCAACGCCTCCACCTGCATCAACCAGAAGCCCATCGTTTCCCGCGGTGATGTGGTGAATGCCGGTGACGTGCTGGCAGACGGTCCCTGTACGGATGGCGGTGAGCTTGCTCTCGGTCGCAACGTGCTGGTGGCTTACATGTCTTGGTACGGCTACAACTTCGAGGACGCCATCATCATTTCCGAGCGCTTGGTGCAGGAGGATGCTTACACCTCCATCCACATCGAGGAGTTCGAGGAAAAGGCTCGCGATACCAAGCTCGGCCCGGAGGAAATCACGCGCGATATCCCCAACGTGGGTGATGATGCCCTGAAGAACCTTGGCAGCGATGGCGTGGTACGCATCGGTGCTGAGGTGAAGCCCGGTGATATCCTCGTGGGTAAGATTACGCCCAAGAGCGAGACGGACCTTGCTCCGGAAGAGCGCCTGCTGCGCGCCATCTTCGGTGAGAAGGCTGCCGACGTGAAGGATACCTCCCTGCGCGTGCCCCCGGGCACTCAGGGTGTGGTGATGGATGTGCGCATCGTGCGCTCCTCCGCTCCCGGCGCTCCCACGGTGGACGTGGAGAAGGAGAGCCAGAAGCAGCGTAAGAAGGTGGACGCTGAGTACGACCGCGATAAGGATGCCCTTATCGAGCAGCTCACCAGCAAGCTTTCCGACCGCCTCCTCGGCGAGAAGATTCCGCTGGAGGTGACTCGCTCCGGCTCCAACGAGGTCATCATCCCCGCCAACCGCAAGATTACCAAGACCCTGCTGCGCAAGCTCGCTGTGCATCACGACCAGATCGAGATGAACGAGAGCCCCGTGCGCAACCAAATCTTCGAAATCATCAACGCCTACGCCTCCCGCTTTGAGGACTTGGACGAGGAGCGTGACCGCAAGCTCGACCAGATTGAAGCCGGTGCTGAGATGGACCCCGGTGTGGTGACGGAGGTGAAGGTCTACATCGCTACCAAGCGCAAGCTCGGTGTGGGTGATAAGATGGCAGGCCGCCACGGTAACAAGGGTGTTTGCTCCCGCGTGCTCCCGATTGAGGACATGCCCTACCTGGAGGACGGTACCCCGGTGGACATCATTCTTAACCCCCTCGGCGTGCCCTCCCGAATGAACGTGGGTCAGGTGCTTGAGGCTCACCTCGGCGTTGCTGCCAAGGCGCTCGGCTTCAAGGTGGCTACCCCCGTGTTCGACGGTATCGAGGAGTCCAAGATTTGGGACTACATGAGCCAGGCCAAGAAGGTGCCCGGCTTCACCTGGGTGGGTGACGGCAAGGATGGTTCCGTTGCCGGTAAGAGCCGCCTTATCGACGGTCTCACGGGTGAGTACTTCCACTACCCCGTGGTGGTAGGTTACACCTACATGCTCAAGCTGAACCACTTGGTTGCCGACAAGGTGCACGCTCGTGCCGTGGGTACCTACTCACTGGTGACCCAGCAGCCCCTCGGTGGTAAGGCTCAGCATGGTGGCCAGCGCTTCGGTGAAATGGAGGTGTGGGCCATGGAAGCTTACGGTGCTGCCTACACGCTGCAAGAGATTCTTACCGTTAAGTCTGACGACGTTCAGGGCCGTACCCGCATTTATGAGAACATTGTCAAGGGCGATAACTCCCTCGAGGCCGGTACGCCGGAGTCCTTCAACGTGCTCATCAAGGAAATGCAGGCTCTCTGCCTCAACGTATGCCCGCAGGAGAAGAAAGACCGCGAGAATGCCCCGCAGACTACGGACGATCTCTTCCAGTTGCTGGCTGAGGGTGGCGATGACGACCTCTTTGCGGAGGAGTCTGACCGTGACGACTTCGACGATTTCGACGACGATGATGATGATTTCGCCGCCGAGACCGATGACGAGGACGTTGCCTCCGATGAGGAAGAAGACGAAGACGAGATGTAAACCTGTAACCGCCACCTGTCACTGAGGGGCAGGTGGCACCACAACCTTAAATAACACCATTTTTATGCCTTACATTGACCACAACAACGAGAAGCCTAAAAACTTCGACCAGGTTTGCATCACCGTTGCCAGCCCGGAGGACATCCGCGGATGGTCCAGCGGCGAGGTCAAGAACCCTGAGACCATTAACTACCGTACGTTCAAACCGGAGAAGGGTGGCCTTTTCTGTGAGCGTATTTTCGGCCCGACTCGTGATATGGAGTGTTCTTGCGGTCGCTACAAGCGCGCCAAGAACAAGGGTATGATCTGTGACCGTTGCGGTGTGGAGGTTACCTCCGCCCGTGTGCGCCGTGAGCGCATGGGCCACATTGAGCTTGCCGTGCCCGTGACTCACATTTGGTTCTACAAGTGCATGCCCAGCCGCATCGGCCTCATGCTCGACCTCACCGCCCGTGACTTGGAGCGCGTGATTTACTATGAGGACAACATCGTCATCGACCCCCACGGCGTGAACGGTATTGAGCGCGGTATGATCCTCACGGAAGAGGATTACGAGGAGCTCCAAGAGGACTACGGTGATGACGCCCCGGAGGCCGGCATGGGTGCTGCTGCCATTCAGCGCCTTCTTGCCACCATCGACCTCGACGCCCTCATCGATGAGCTGCGCCAGGAGATGGAGAAGACCAACTCCAAGCAGAACAAGCGCAAGATTGCCAAGCGCCTTCAGCTGGCTCAGGGCTTCAAGAAGAGTGGCACCAAGCCTGAGTGGATGGTGCTCACCATCCTCCCCGTGATTCCCCCGGACCTTCGTCCGCTCGTTCCGCTGCCCGGTGGCCGCTTCGCTACCTCCGACCTGAACGACCTCTATCGCCGTGTCATCAACCGTAACAACCGTCTCAAGGAGCTCGCCGCTCTGCAGACGCCGGAGGTGATTAAGCGAAACGAGATGCGCATGCTGCAGGAGGCTGTGGACGCCCTCTTCGACAACGGCCGCCATGGCCGCCACGTGACCGGCGCCGGCAACCGCCCGCTCAAGTCCCTGTCCGACATGCTCAAGGGCAAGAGCGGCCGCTTCCGTCAGAACCTGCTCGGTAAGCGCGTGGACTACTCCGGCCGTTCCGTGATTGTGATTGGTCCGAACCTGAAGATGAACCAGTGCGGTCTTCCCAAGAAGATGGCTCTGAGCCTGTTCGAACCCTTCATCATCCACCGCCTCAAGGAGATGGGTTGCGTGCACACCGTGCGCTCCGCCAAGAAGATGATTGACCGCAAGGAGCCCATCGTGTGGGATATCCTGGAAGAGGTGACCAAGGGCCACCCCGTGTTCCTGAACCGTGCTCCTACGCTGCACCGCCTTTCCATCCAGGCTTTCGAGCCTGTGCTCATCGAAGGTTCCGCTATCCGTCTGCACCCGCTCGTGT
>JAEIGA010002789.1_pt1 | contig 27637 bp, 25 predicted proteins | sample 9270691 | NCBI WGS metagenome assembly JAEIGA01 (sample SAMN17057246, study PRJNA624740) | gut metagenome | biome: biome; isolation source: fecal sample | host: Bos grunniens | place: China: Xizang | collected 2019 | reverse complement strand
TACAAGAGCGAGAGCTGCAAGGGCGGTTTCGCTGACGACGACGCTACACTCGCTTCTATCCGTGGCGAGGGTAAGAAGGGCGGCGAGCTCGTTGTAGGTGGCAACCTCAAGGTTGGTAACTTCGAGAAGAAGATCGCTGAGTTGTATGGTATCGGTGTTCAGGTAGCAAATCCTGATGATACTGCTCTTTCAAACAACGATATCACTTTGGCTGCTGCAGGTCGCGAGTAATTGCTTGCACCAAATTATGGCATAGGAGGATTGATACCCTCCTATGTCTCTAATGTATTGATAATTAATTAAATGTGATATGAGGAAAAATATACTTACTTTGCTCGTTGCCTCTGCTATCCTATTTACGGGATGTGGCAAGTCGCTCGAGGATAGAGCAAAAGAGAAGTTCTCAACAATGACCGAGATGGCGGAGATAGGCACTGTGGAGTATACTATCTCAAAGATTATCAAAGCCTCTGATTCAAAGTTCTACACCATTGGTGACCGTAAGATTCTCTTCTCGTGTAGCGCTACAATGAAGGCTGGTGTCGATATGACTAATTTCTCGGTAGATCAGGTCAAAATCAAAGATAAGGAGATTACCATCAACCTCCCAAAACCAAGAGTTTTGTCGTTTAATATGCCACCCGAGAAGGCAAAGTTGGAGTATGAGAAGGTAGGTGCATTGCGCTTCGACTTTACTGCCGAGGATCGTAACAATTTGTTGCGTCAGGGCGAGGAGGATATCTTGGCTGATGCCCCAAATTTGGGAATCTTGGAAGATGCAGAGAATAATGCGCGAATGTTTTTTGAGGCATTGCTATCACAAGTAGGCTTCGAGAAGATTAATGTTGTGTTTAACGAAGAATAGGAGGCTGAGTTATGGAAAAGGGTATATTTAAGATGTTATTTGGCCGTTCAAAGAACGAGTCCACCGACAACATTGTTAAGACCGAGAAGGGGAATGGAGTCAAGGATATTGCCACAGAGGTTGTCAAGGATGTTGTAAGCGAGACCGTTAAGGGAGCTGCGGGCACTGCAACAACAGCAATCGCAGGTAGTATGCTTGGTTCCTATTTCTTGCCAGTCATCGCATCGCTCTTTGGAATTGGCGCTTTGACAGGAGGTGGTATCGCATTGCATAAGTATATCACAAAGGAGCCTACTATCGATAAGACTGCTAACGTAGTTGAGAAGATTCGCAAGATTTCGGAGTTCACCACAGCGTGCTACTATGAGGAAGCAGTGCTTCATAATGATAAGGTTGAGGCTGGTAAGCAGAACAGTTTGATGCGTTTGGCAAATATCGAGGCCGACTCGGTATATAGCGAGGTCGTTATCTTGGCAAAGGGCCGTGTTCGTGCGGGTTACGACTTGAGCAAGGTTGCAGCCGACCAAATTAAAGTTGGTGGCGATTCAATCTCTATCGTATTGCCTAACCCAGAGATCTTCGATGTTATTGCTAACCCGTCCGACTACGAGATGTATATCGAGGAGGGTGAGTGGAGTCACGAGGAGATTTCGGCTCTTCAGTCGAACTATCGCGAGGCATTGAAGGCAAGTTCGTTGGAGTCTGGCATTCTCGAGAAGGCTGATAAGAGTGGTAAGGAGCGTTTAGAGCTCTTCTTCAAGGCCATGGGATTCTCGTATATTGAGCTTATCTAGACAAACCAATAATAGGGTATGTGGGGCATGATTACCTCACATATCACTAATCAAAACCCCAAAAACTAACGTAAGATTGGTGGAACCATCCTAAAGACCCTTTTCGGCAAAAAGAAGAAGTAATCATAAATTTGCGGTGGTAATGACGTGTGGCTATTGCCGCTGGATGGTGTGTATCTAAATGTTTAAATACTCTTGATATTGAGCTACCTCAATTTTCACAAAAGGTTAAGGAGGAGTTAGGTTATTATGTCTACTGCTTGGTAGATCCTCGCGACAGCAAAATCTTCTATATAGGCAAGGGCTGTGGCGATAGGGTGTATGCCCACGCCTGTAACGCCTTGGAGGATGAAGAGGCCTCTACGGATAAGATCGAGAAGATTAGGGAGATTATTGACGCTGGCTACAAGGTTAGGCACTATATCATTCGTCACAAACTCTCCGAGGAGGATGCCTTCACGGTAGAGTCGGTACTTATAGATCTCCTCACATACGAGGATTTCAATACCGATAGCCTGCTTACGAACATCGTGGCAGGGCATCATCAGTGGGATGAGGGTATAAAGACTGCAGATGAGGTTATACAGCTATACGATTGCAAGCCTCTGCAACTGAAGGAGGGGCATAAGCTCCTAATGGTGAACCTTAATAGGTCATATGTCCAAAAGAGCGCTAATGGGTTGAATGTTCGCCCCGACCTATACGAGATAACTCGTGGCGATTGGCACGTGAGCAAGGCAAATGCCGATCAGGTGAACTATGTGCTGGGCGTATACCGAGGTATAGTGCGTGTGGTTATCAAGCCCACGTCGAAGTGGAAGGAGGTTAAGGGGCATCCCTCAAAATCACGAAGATACAACATCGAGGGTGTCACGAACGACAAGGAGGGCAATGACCTCTACCTTAACAAGGATGTGACAGCCTTCCCATTTCCATCGCGCGGTGCGGTGAGATATATAAGATAGCGAATCGGTAGATGCCGATTAAGACATCGCTACCATAGATAAAGATAGAAACAACAGACTACTAATTGATACTTTATGAAATCGAGCATTATTGATGTTCCTCGTAAACATACGCAGGACGATCTATTTGGTATTCAGATATACCAGGATGCGCTTGTAGAATATATAAGACTTACCGATACGCCTATAACCATCGCCCTGCAGGGTGAGTGGGGTAGTGGTAAAACGTCGTTGATGAACCTCTTGCGCTACAACCTCTGCGACATGGACAACGCGCCATACTATCCAATTTGGATAAATACGTGGCACTATTCGCTGATGAAGACCCCACAGCAGACCATAATCTCAATCCTTGAGGGTATAATACACCAGATTGGTGAGCTAAACCCCAGCAAGCAGAATTGGGAGGAGAGCAAGCGTAAGATTGGTGGCCTCTTCAAGAAGATGGCAACAGTGGGAACAAAGGTCGCTGCAGGTGCTGTAGGCATCGATGGCGGTTTGGTTGATGAGTTATTCGATGGCGGTGAGAATAGCGCCGCCTCTTCGGATATCGTGAAGCTCAAGAGTGAGATATCAAAGCTTATAGAGGAGGCGTTGGCTACGAATGCCTCGAAGCAGGGCTTTACCTTCTACATCGACGACCTCGACCGTATCGACCCACCTGTGGCTGTAGAGATTCTGGAGTTATTGAAGAACATCTTCGACTTGGAGAAGTGTGTTTTTGTTCTTGCCATCGACTACGATGTGGTTATCAAGGGTTTGAAACCCAAGTTTGGAGAACTGACAGATGCCAACGAGCGTGAGTTCCGCTCATTCTTCGATAAGATTATCCAGTTGCCATTCTCTATGCCTGTGGCATCGTATAACGTAGACACGTTCCTTGTCGATGCCTTGGGTAAGATTGAGTTCTTCAGCGCTGAGGAGCTTGCAGATAATGCACTTGCAGAGACACTCTCGGAGATTACCCGCTTCTCGGTGGGTACCAACCCTCGTTCTTTGAAGCGTCTTACTAACACTCTTGCTCTTATCTCGATCATCAACCAGAAGCAATTTGGTGCTGATAGCGCATCATTGGAGAATACCACCAAGATGTTGAACTATGCGTTAGTATGTTTGCAGATTGCATACCCATATATCTACAATCAGCTTGCTGATGAGCCCGATTTCAAGAGCTGGAACGAGACAATAGCCTCAAAGCTTAAGTTGCGCCCTCTCACGGAGTTGGAGAAGGAGACTCTTGATGCTACCGAGGAGTTTGACGAGGATTGGGAGAAGGTGGTATTTCGCATGTGTCAGAAGGAGACATTCTTGAGTAATCGTGCCTTCTACGTGTCGAAGCTTCTGAACAAGATGGCCACAATCGTCAATAATGACGAAAACCTTGGCGAGATTGTGGAGGCAACACTTGAGATGTCAGCTGTGACCAACCTCAAGGCATTTGATACACCAAAGAAGATCAAGGCCTCTGAATATCCTTGGGATGTCAAACTTTGGGAGCCTATCAAGGCCGAAATACTTAAGGCATATCCCAAGGCAAAGGTCACAATCCCTAAAAACGGTGCCCCTTATATGGTAGTGAAATCTACTGCGAATAAGGGTAAGATTGATTTGGGTATCACGTATGGCGTTAGGGCGAGTGAGGTAAGGGTCTGGATGGTTACAACCCACATAGAAGAAATGAAGGATCGAATTTATGATGCAATATCAAAACTACCTGCTGACCATCTTCTCAAGACAGCAGAGCATAACCAATTTAGTAAGAAGATTGATTGGATTGTGAGGTCCCAAATTGATAGGTCAGACAGTAGCTTGGTAAAATGGTGTGCAGATACTATGCTCGCTATTTACCCCGTTATGGAGCAAGTATGATTATAACATTAAAAGCACAGAAATATGAGCAAGGAGTATTACAAGAAGCGTATTATAGATTTGCGTGCAGACATGGCACGTGAGAAGGAGGCAAAGAAGCGTGATAATGAGCGTTATGCATCGTTGATTAAGGGTGCGTCATCGCCATCATCCAAGGCTAGCTACCGCAAGCAGAAGATCGACAAGGCGGCATATCACGATCGTCAGATCGAGAGCCTGAAGCGTCAGATTGAGAGCTGCAAGGAGTCGATAGCGCGTTATAAATAATATTTAGAATATTTGCAGTGCTGGCAATCACCATACGGTGGTTGCCTGTGTTGCAAAGAGGAGCTGTGGACAACTGCATCTTTAGGAGATTTTAAATACCAGTATCAAAAGTTTTATTATCTTTGTAGGAGTTTTTCAGATTAACTATTACTACCCCAATTTAGAGTACGATATGAAGAGAAGTATTTTAGCTCTAGTAGCTATTTTTATGACTCTGGGCGTTATGGCCCAAGATGTGGAGTTTACCGCCGACCGTCCAGGAGCATCTACAGGACCTGCTACCGTGGCACGTAATGTTATACAGTTGGAGCAGGGTGTGCAGTTTGATGGCGATGGCGGAGGCTATGGTCAGTTTACCTTTAGCAACACGCTGCTACGTTATGGCTTGTTTGATGGCATGGAGCTACGTCTTGGTGGCGATGCCCTTATTCACCACACCTACGACAAGTGGAGCGCGGCATTTGCTGGCTTAAGCATCGGTACGAAGATAAAGTGCTTCGAGGGCGAGGGCGCTATACCTGCCATCTCGGTATTGGCGGACTTTGCTATTCCTGGCACAGCGAGCAATGGTTTTGAGACCGAGCATTTGGCACCATCACTCTACCTGCTCTTTGAGAACCCTGTGAACGACTGGTTGAGCATCGGCTATAACGTAGGTGCAGAGTGGAATGGATACTCCCCAGCACCCTCTACATTTGTGGCGCTATGCTTTGGCTTTTCACTCTCGGAGCGTCTTGGCTGCTTCGCCGAGAGCTATAACTATTTCGGCAAGTTTGGCAATGCCTATTGTGTGGATTTTGGCCTTAACTATATGGTTGGTAAGCGTGTGCAGTTGGATGTCGCTGCAAACCTCGACCTTTGCAACCCTGCGCAGTGCTGGGCTGTAAGTTTTGGCGTAGCATGGCAGATAAACAACCCTCGTAGATAGAGTTATGAGGGTGCTTGTGACAGGCTTTGAGCCTTTTGGAAGGCATCCCGAGAATGTGTCATGGGAGGTGGCTCGCAGGGTTAGTTACTGCACCACAGAGGGTATAGAGCTTGCCGTTGAGTTGCTCCCCGTGAGTTTTACACGTGTAGCGCATAGCTTGCATAAGGCTGTGGAGAGATATGCACCCGATGTGGTTATTATGCTTGGGCAGTCGGCGCTCACCGATAGGGTGAAGTTGGAGCGTGTGGCGCTAAATCTCATGGATTCGGCAATGGGAGATAACGATGGTTATAAGCCCAGCGAGGAGCCTATCTACAGTGGTGAGAACAATGCCCTCTTCACCACTCTGCCGATAAAGAGGCTACATGCAGCGATTGTCGATGAGGGTATCCATGCCAAGATATCTAACTCGGCAGGTGTATACGTGTGTAACAGACTCTATTATGAGGCGTTACGTATGTGTAGATGTGGCGCTATGCAGGCCCTATTTATCCATCTGCCACTATACGAGGAGCAGACTACAACCAATTCCGAAGCAAGGAGAATGCCTATGGCCGATATGGTCAAGGCTATAGAGAAAATAATAAATGAAGTGACAAAAGATGAGTAGTATTACAAAATTTAAGCATGAGTTATCTCGAGTATTCGATGATACTCTTCACACAAAGCAGTGGCATAACTACGTAGATTATGCCATCATTGGTCTTATCATTATCTCAACGTTGGAGGTCTTTGCATCCACCTATAGTGTTGTTGTTGAGCGTTATGGCCACATACTTCACATTGTAGACTATGCCACCACCTTCCTCTTTACCATCGAGGTTACGTTGCGTATCTGGTGTGCCGATATGATAGATGAGAAGTATAAGGGCTTCTGGGGCCGTGTACGCTACTGCTTCTCGTTTTATGGCCTTATCGACATATTGTCTACCTACCCATTCTATCTGAACTTCTTTATTCAGATTCCTTATGTGGCGTTGAAGGCTCTGCGTATAGCACGTCTATTGCGTGTCTTCAGATATATCAAGGCCTTTAATATCTTGTCGCGTGCCATCAGCTCCAAGAGGGAGGAGTTAGTGGTGTCGTTGCAGTTCCTATGTATCATCACCCTTATCTTGTCGTTTATTCTCTTCTTCGTGGAGCATGAGGCGCAACCCGATGTGTATGACAATGGTTGGACCTCGGTGGTGTGGGCCTTTGCGCAGTATATCGGTGACCCAGGAAACTTTGCCGACACGCCCCCTATCACCCTTGTAGGACGTCTTATAGCCTGTGTTATTGGTGTACTCGGTATCGCTATCTTTGCCGTGCCTGCCGGTCTTATAGGCTCGGGATTCTCGGATATCATGGCCGAGGATGCAGAGGCAGAGAAGCTCAAGAACGATATTCAGAGAATTGTACACTCATTTAAGTTTGAGAAAGACCAGCACTTTACACAGCTCTTTGTGGTGCCACGATATAAGGATTTGAATACCATCATCACCCGACAATACCTCACTATTGAGGATATAACCAAGGCGGTGGAGGCTTCAGACTGTCTACATCTGTATAACATGGCAAATGCTGTAAATGCCGAGGATAACCCTGCTGATAAGATTGTGGTGTTTAACTACAAGCGTAATACCCCTTATGGCTGTTGTATAGATCGTGGCTCGAAGGTTACAATCGTCTTTACATCGGGAAATATCGAATCTTGCACCAGCTGGTTTGCCTACCATATAGCCAAGATAGGTGGTTTTAATTTTATCTCCAAGGAGGTGGATACCGACCCTAACAACCCTACGTCATATTATACCATCCCTAACAACCCTGTATGTACAAATCTACCTCTCTTCCTCGAGGATTTGAATCGTCTTACAGCACGTCCTGGTAGCTGGGCAATACCTATCCTCGGAGCTTCAGGACCTCGTTCACGTCCTCACCAGTTCCACTTCTGCTATAACTCGAAGAAGAAGGATGCCTCGTATAATGATCCGCAGAGTAAGATTACGGATTATGAAACCTTTGATCGCCTCTATAACCATCTTTCCGAGACCTTGAAGCGTGAACTAGACTACAACTGTGATAAGAATGAGTATTATGGTATAGGCAAGCAGAATATAGCTCACTACATCAAGGCAGATAACATCTTTACACTTCGCGTGGAGTGCTTTGTGTGGCTCTTTGACTTCCGCCGTATGGCTACTATCAAGGCCTTGGCCGATGGCATCAATGCCATTCTCGAGCCAGAGGTGGAGAAGCAGTTGCCACCCGAGATGGTTACTCGTGTAGAGGGCCACGACTTTGGTATGCAGGACTACGTTGATTAATGAAGATATGCAACTACTCAAGAGTCTATACAAAATCAATAGTAAGTCGGGCAAGGAGGCTGCGATAAAGGCCTTCGTGCAGGGGTATCTCTTCACGATGAATCTTGATATTCGCTGCGATGCCTTTGGTAACCTCTTTATCACCAAGGGCGTTGCCGATAGCTATCCTACCATCGTTGCGCACCTTGACGAGGTTCACGATGTTGAGAATCGCAAAATTGTGGTCGAGGAGGATATGATTTATGCCTGCGACAACGGTGGTAATCGTGTGGGCCTTGGCGCGGATGATAAGAATGGTGTGTGGATGGCGCTAAAACTCCTCGAGATGAAGCCTATACTCAAGGTGGCGCTCTTCGTTCATGAGGAGAAGCTCAATGGCGAGGCGGGATGTCGTGGCTCTAGATTTTGTAACCTTGCGGAGTTTGACAATGCGATGTGTTTGCTTCAGTGCGATAAGCGTGGCGCTGCGGAGGTCGTCTCTGTGGGCAAGGGCGATATTTGCCTATGTGAGGAGGGTTTTATTCCTCAAGATATCCTCGATAGGTATGGGTATCAGTATACCGTGGGTGGGCGTACAGATGTTGTGGCGTTGCGTGAGCGAGGCCTTGATAAGAACTGTTGCAACATCAGCTGTGGCTACTACAATGCTCACAAGGAGGATGAGTATACTCTATTCTCGGAGTTGGAAAATGCCCTCGGTTTTGTATCACATGTTGTGGACTATTTCCTAAATAAGTAACTAGAAGGGTTGTCTATGAATAAAATAGCAGTGTTTAAGAGGCACTTATCGGAGGTTTTTGATGATGACCTTAAGACTGTTAAGTGGCATAATGTGATAGATTATGCCATCATTGGTCTTATCATTATCTCAACGTTGGAGGTCTTTGCATCTACCTATAGTGTTGTTGTGGAGCGTTATGGCCACATACTCCACTTTGTAGACTATGCCACTACCTTCCTCTTTACCATTGAGGTTACGTTGCGTATCTGGTGTGCCGATATGATAGATGAGAAGTATAAGGGCTTCTGGGGCCGTGTACGCTACTGCTTCTCGTTTTATGGCCTTATCGACATATTGTCTACCTACCCATTCTATATAAACTTCTTCTACAGCATCCCTTATACGGCGTTGAAGGCTCTGCGTATAGCACGTCTGTTGCGTGTCTTCAGATATATCAAGGCCTTCAGCATCTTGTCGCGAGCTTTGAAGTCGAAGAAGGAGGAGTTGGTAGTATCTGTGCAGTTCCTGTGTATCATCACCCTTATCTTGTCGTTTATTCTCTTCTTCGTGGAGCATGAGGCACAGCCCGATGTTTACGACAATGGTTGGACCTCGGTGGTGTGGGCCTTTGCGCAGTATATCGGTGACCCAGGAAACTTTGCTGACACGCCCCCTATCACCCTTGTAGGACGTCTTATAGCCTGCGTTATTGGTGTACTCGGTATCGCTATCTTTGCCGTGCCTGCCGGTCTTATAGGCTCGGGATTCTCGGATATCATGGCCGAGGATGCCAAGGAGAAAGAGATTAAAGATAATATCGACAAGCTATACCGCGTCTTTGAGCGAAAGCTAGATCGTCCTACGGGCTATTACCTCGTTCCACAGTTCCTCTCATTTACCGATATCCAGGCACGTATGGGCATGAAGGCTGATGAGATTTTTGATGCTGTAGATGCCGCAGAGAACTTCCGCCTCATAAACCTCGCATCCACACAAACCATAGATGAGCATCCACAGGATAGACTAGCGGTGGAGCATTTTGTGGTAAACCGCCCCTATGGCTGCTGCATAGACCGAGGCTCCAAGGTTACTATAATCGCACCAGCAAGTGTGGTAGACCCATGTACATCGAGCATCACATACTATCTTGCCCTGATAGGTGGTTTTAACTACATCTCGCGCGAGGTAGGTGAGCTACGACCATATCGCTCATACTATATCTTTGAGGATCGTTATACTCAAGAGGAGAACCTTGCAACCTATATGGAGGACTTGGAACGCCTGACAACACGCGAGGGTAGCTGGACCTTGACATTCCTCGCCTCGAATGGTGCTTTAGAGCCATCATATCCCACCCATTTTCACTTCTCTATAGGTGGTAAAAAGGGCGATGAGAGCTTTGATGGCGAGAATCTTGTTGTAGAGGATATGGCAGCCTATAAGGCCTTCTACGAAGATTTGACAGCACAGCTAGTTGAGAAGTTCAATATGGAGTCTGATCATCAGCGTTATTATGCTGCAACCACCTCAAACCTCTTCTTGCGTAAGTTTAGAGAGGATATGGGAAGTAAGAATAATATCATTATGCGCATGGCGTGGAGCGCCTCGTTGTGGGATTCGCGCCGCATAGCCATAGCAAAGTGTATAGCAGATGCGCTCAATGCCCACTTCGAGAGTGATGTCGTAAAGCAGTATGCTGCAGACTTGAAGGTTAAGAAGTGCGGCTATTAAGCGGTGCATTTAAGGATAAAACTGTGATAATGTTAGGGGTGTTCAATATTTTGGACACCCCTACATCGTTACCCTATACTCTCTTTTTGGTATCTTGAACAATTTTATTTTGTTAGAAATAGACTTTTTTTATATCTTTGTATATTTGATGAATATCATTTATCACAAATAGGGTAGATATATGAAGATTGCAGTAGCAGGTACGGGATATGTAGGTCTCTCTGTTGCGACACTTTTGGCGCAGCATAATGAGGTTGTGGCGGTAGATGTTGTGGCAGAGAAGGTCGATAGTATCAACAAGCGTATTTCACCCATTCAAGATGACTATATAGAGCGCTATTTCGCAGAAAAGGAGCTGAATCTGCGTGCCACGTTAGATACACGTGAGGCATACCGAGGTGCTAAATATGTAATCGTGGCAACGCCTACAAATTATGACCCTCAACTCAACTTCTTCGATACACATCACATCGAGGATGTTATAGATATGGTGCTGGAGGTGAACCCCGAGGCTACGATAATCATTAAGAGTACCGTGCCTGTGGGATATTGCCGTAGTCTGTATGTGAGGTATGCTGCTAGGGGTGTGGAGCGCCTTAACCTGCTCTTTGTGCCAGAATTTTTGCGAGAGTCCATGGCGCTATACGACAATCTCTACCCCTCGCGTATCATCATAGGCTGCCCCAAGCAGATAGATGGCAAGGAGTATAGCGAGGAGAATATGGCGATAGCCAGACTTGCCGATAGCTCTAGGCTAGATGCCGATGCACGTCACTTTGCCTCGTTACTCGAGGAGGGTGCCGTAAAGGAGGGTATCCCTATGTTGTATATGGGTACGAAGGAGGCGGAGGCTGTGAAGCTCTTTGCTAATACATATCTGGCGTTGCGCGTCAGCTACTTCAATGAACTAGATACCTATGCCGAGATGAAGGGCCTCGACTCACAGGCTATAATAGAGGGCGTAGGTCTAGACCCTCGAATTGGCATGCACTACAACAATCCTTCGTTTGGATATGGTGGCTACTGCCTACCAAAGGATGCGAAGCAGCTTTTGGCCAACTATGCCGATGTGCCGCAAAATATGATGACGGCCATTGTCGAGAGCAACCGTACGCGTAAGGATTATATTGCCGACCAGGTGTTGCGAAAGGCGGGATACTATGTCGGCTCTAGCATGTGGGATGCTTCGAAGGAGCGAGAGGTGACAGTGGGCGTATATCGACTTACGATGAAGAGTAACTCGGATAACTTTCGCCACTCCTCTATCCAGGGTGTTATGAAGCGCATCAAGGCCAAGGGCGCAAGGATAGTTATCTACGAGCCTACGTTGGAGTCGGGAACGCTATTCTTTGGCTCGGAGGTGACAAACGACCTAAATCGTTTCAAGCGCGACAGTGATGTGATAATCACAAATCGCTATCATGCTGATTTAGACGATGTTAGCGAAAAGGTATATACGCGCGACCTCTTTAGAAGAGACTAAAACTACTGAAACTGCAAACCAAACTTAAGAGAAACTATGAGTAAGATTAAATCGGTGTTAGAGAATATACTCTATAATAGGAATATTACAAGAGTGCGATTTCGTTATGCAGACAAAGATTTGCAGATGAAGGCTGCTCACCGTGCCTTTAAGAAGTGTAGCCCCGAGCAAAAGGAGAGAATCAGGGCTTTTTGGTCGAAGTATGGTGTAAAGAGCCAGGATTTGGGTTGGTTTGACTATTATAACACGGTGGTTCCAAATTGCGAAAACTTGGAGCTATATGTTCCCCATGGCCTATATTTCGCACGTGTAGATGCAGCTCTGACGGTGCCTTATGCTGCAAAAACTCTTGATGACAAGAACTACTATGACCTATTGTTTCACGATATACATCAGCCAAAGACTATTTGTAGAGTTGAGGATGGTGTGCTGCTAGATGGTAACTATCAGCTTATTACGCGTGACGAGGCTGTTAAGTTGTGCCAGGCGGCAGGTTATGTTATCATCAAGCCATCTGTAAACTCGTGTGGTGGCGATGGAATAAAGTTCTGGAAGAGTGGTGAGGATAGTGTTGAGGCTCTAGTGGATATCCTAAATGCCAATAGACGATATATCGTATCGGAGGTGGTGTCGCAGAGTAGGGAGATTAGCAGGGTTCACGCCTCTTCGTTGAACACTATCCGCATCATGAGCCTTATGCATAACAATAAGGTCTATATTCTCTCCTCTATATTGCGCATGGGTGTTGGTAGTGCGAAGGTGGACAATGCCACTGCAGGAGGTATCTTCTGTGGTATAAATGGTGATGGTACGCTAAAGGATGTTGCATATAACACCCGTGGTGATATCTTCTATGAACATCCCCAAACAGGCCCATTTAATCAGTTCCATATCCCCAATTTCGAGAAGTGTAAGGAGCTTATAGAGCGTTGTGCGCCACGACTATCGCGCATATCGAGGTTATGTAGTTGGGATATATGTCTCGATGAGAATGACGAGCCGATGTTGATTGAGGCCAACCTTACGTTTGGTGGCATTCAGATCCATCAAGTGACAAATGGCCCAATCTTTGGCGATATGACAGAAGAGGTGTTGGACTCAATTTTTAAAGCATAACCTAGGATGAAGAGCCTTGTTCCAATGATACCAATAGAGAGGTTTTTCTATCTGCTCAAGTTGCGATTGAAGAACCTGTATAAACTCTTTTTTACCACCAAGTTTATTCGTGGGGAGTCATATTTCCCTGAATATCGCAAAGATAGAAAGAGTAAGCTACGTATGATATGTGACCAGTTTGTCAATATCATCAAGCATGCAGAGCCTAATAACTACTATTTCCTCTATGGCCTAGATATAAAGCATAGGGAGGATAACTATGTGGATTATTCGGAGTTTATGTATTATCGCGAGAGGCTCAACAACCCATTCAGCCCCAAGTCTACGGTAGGCATTTTGAGGAATAAGTTCTTCTTTGGTATCGTGGCCGAGACGCTGGGAATATCTGTTCCCGAGAATGTTGGCATCATAAGCGGTAGTGAGATATTTATCCTCAAGGATAAGTCATCCGTAGCTCTAACGGGTTATCTGCAGGGCATCGAGAGTGGCGATTTCTTTGTTAAGGATATTGATGGTGAGTGTGGTGATGGAGTCTATCACCTTGTGATATCGAATGGCTCTGTAACGGTTGATGGCAAGCGCTCTACGTGTGAGGAGTTGTGCAACAAGATACTTGGACAAGGAACATATCTCATGCAGAGGACCATCGTGCAGCATAGGGCTATCAGCAACATATTTTCGAAGTCTATCAACACCATACGTGTAGAGACCGTGCGAAATATTCAGAGTGGTGAGATAGAGTTCTTACCGCCATTGTTGAGGGTTGGTACGGGTGACAATAATGTTGATAATTGGGCTGCTGGAGGCCTCGCCATAGGTATAGATTTGGAGAAACATAGCCTCGCGAAGTATGGTTTTTATAAACCTAAATATGGCACAAAGGCTACCCATCATCCCAATACAGGCGTGGAGTTTGAGGGCTATGAGATTCCATATATGATGGAGAGCCTTGAGACCGTAAAGCGCTTTCATAACTACTTTAAGGATATACACTCTATAGGTTGGGATATTGCAATTACGGAGGATGGCCCTGTTATTATTGAGGGTAATGATAATTGGGAGATAAGCCTTGTGCAGATATGTTCGCATGGCCTACAGGGTGAATTCAATAGCTATTTCAAGGGGGTAAAACACTAGTATTGAGCTTTGGCATGTGATTTGATGTGGTGTTGTGAGTTTCGGCACCCTTAATCACATGATATGAGTAGAGATACCCGCAGCAGCGTTGCTAGTGGCACACTATGGAGTGCTATTGATAGGTTTGGTGTAGTCCTACTACAATTTGTTGTAAACCTGATGTTGGCTAGGTTGCTGATGCCTAGCGACTTTGGGCTTGTGGGGATGATACTTATTTTTGTGGCATTGTCACAGACCCTTGTAGATGGTGGCTTTGGGGCAGCCTTAATACATAAGGTAGATGCCTCTTCGGTCGATTACTCTACGATATTTTTTTGGAATATTCTCTTTGCTATAACACTTTATGTAGGTGTTTTTATCTCTGCACATTGGGTCTCGGAGTTCTTCCGTATAGAGCTTCTCGAGACCCTTTTGCCTATTTTAGGCACTGTTATTATCATCAACTCTCTGACCATAGTCCAGCGAGCTATACTTCGTAAGAGTCTCAATTTTAGGGCTATCGCCATCGCCGATATTCTCTCCTATGGTGGCTCTGCCGTAGTTGCTGTTGTTATGGCCAGCGTAGGGTGTGGCGTGTGGAGCTTTGTGGGTATGTATCTCTCCAATGCACTATTATCGGTGTTGTTGTTTTGGAGCCTCTCTCCGTGGCGACCCACTCCTCAATTCTCATTTATAACTCTTTGGCAGTTGCTCTCCTATGGTGGTTTTCTCCTTGTTGCCAGCATAATGCAGGATCTCTGTACACATATCCAGGGTGTGGTCATAGGTCGTAGATTCTCGGCGCTGGAGATGGGCCTTTATGCCCAGGCAAAGAAGATGGACGAGGTGGCTAGTATGACCGTGCCAGCGGTGTTATGTCAGGTGCTATTTCCGATATACTCCCAGCTGCAGAGCGATAAAAGGAGGTTGTGTAGTATGCTTGGACGCAATATTCGTATGGTTGCCTTTGTCATATTTCCGCTTATGATGATGCTTATTATTGTTGCAGAGCCGTTATTTCTATGGTTGTATGGCGAGCAGTGGGTAGGTGCGGTCTTCTATTTCCAGATTCTATGTATTGGGGGCTTCTTCTCGGCACTCTATAACTTCTCTTACTATGCCGTAGCGGCTGTGGGCCGTAGCAGGGAACTTTTTTTCTGGGGGTGCTACAAATGGGGTATGCTTCTAATCCTTCTCCTTGTTGGCGCCTCGGTAAGCATGCTTGGGGTTCTTGTGGCTATGGTAGTTAGTAATGCTAATATCTGGCTCACTAATTCATTATTATCGCAACGCTATATAGGTTATCGTGTGGCGCAGCAATTTCGAGATGTGGCGCCAGCCCTCGTTATCTCGATTATTAGTGGAGGTGTGATGTTTGGCCTATATAGATATCTAGCGCTACATTGGGTGGTCTGCTGTTTGCTATTTATGCTGTTTTATGTTGGCGTGGCGTGGGTGTGTGGATGCTCTGTGCTACGTGATATTCGCAATTTTGTGGTTTCATATAGAGGCGTATTATGATGATTGATGAGGAGCTGCAGCGCGAGCTTCGTGAGCGCTTTAATCCCGATGACTCACTGCTTCGTAGGGAGCAGCTGCGGATGTTGGATATCTTGCGCTATATAGACAATGTTTGCCGTGAGAACGATATTCGTTATTGGTTAAGCTCGGGGACGTTGCTCGGTGCTGTGCGACATGGGGGCTTTATTCCTTGGGATGATGACCTTGATATAGAGATGCTTAAGGAGGATTACGATAGGTTTGTGGCGCTCTTCCCCAGTAGTGCAGATTATGTGTTGCAGAGGTGTGAGAGTGATAGGTTTTACCTGTTGCCTTTTGCTAAAGTGCGAGATAGGCATACGCTCCTGTGTGAGTGTGGCAATAATAGCAGATATAGGCACCGAGGACTATTTGTAGATGTCTTTTGTCTTGAGCAGTCACCACGCTTTGCTTATGTAGCCTTTGGTGCGATGCTGTACCCCCTCATTAAGTTGCAGAGGATGGAGGATGGGATAATATCCAGGGGTGTGATATTTGCAGGTAAAACTCTCTACTATGGTTTGGTCTCCCTGCTACGGCCACTACTCCGTATGTTGCCCCATAAGAGCCTAAATCACCTCTACGGCTGTGGCCCAAGGTGGGGGAGTCGAGATATGAAGAGCCTTTTGCCGTTGTCGAGTGTGACATTTGAGGGTTATGAGTTCCCGGCTCCCAATGATACAGATGCCTATCTTCGCAAGATGTTTGGTAGCTACGACACCTTGCCAAACCTAGATACCCTGCGCATACATAGCTCCGACTGTATATTTTAAACCCCTTGTGATGCGCTTTGTACTCTTTATACTATCGCCATTTCTGACCTTTGTCTACTCCTGCTTCGATATCCAAAAGCGTAGCAGTCAGGTTATTTTTGTCCTCTTCTTTGCGCTCTTTGGCTACTGTCATAACTTTGAGGATGTTCGCGCAGATAGCTATCGTAAGAGTGTGTCATTTACGCAGTATGGAGTGCAGGATGTGGAGCTTATTATTGATGACTATCGACATGGCGATATCAAGGATATATACGAGTCGCTACTCTTTAGCCTTGTGAAGCGCTTTACCCGTAACCCTCATCTGTTGATGATGGTTGTAGGACTCTTCGGGGGACTCTTTTATATGCTTGTTGTCAGACGTTTTGCGCAGGATAAGAGGATGAGATATAGCCTCCCTATGGTTATTCTTATGGCGTTTATGGTTATGGAGTCCAACATTCCACTGTTGGGTGGTATTCGTAACTTCTCGGCCTTCCCACTCTTCGTATACTCCCTAATCCGCGTGATGATAGATGGTCGCAAGTGGTGGATTGTTGGCCTGATGCTCACCCCATTGATACATTTTGGATATATCATCGCCGTTGCAGCAACCATGGTGATATGGGTGTTCAAGATTCCTAGTCGCCTTCTTCACTATATGGCTGTTTTGGCGTGTGTCGCCTCTATATTTTTGGATACATCCTCCTATGCAGGCGCTGTAGGCCTCTTTGTCGATGCTGTAGATAATGATTCGGTTGCAAGCCGTGTCAGTAACTATGGCTCGCAGGATACGGATATCCATTTCAATAGGTCACTTACCACACAGCTTACGCGCCTTAATAACCAGATTAGCGCACTCTTTATATCTATATTCCTGATATATGTGCGATATAATCGCTTCACGCTGAAGGTTACCGATTATACAGATAGGGTATATCGTCTTCTCCTCTACTATCTATTTTTTAGTTTTTCGTTAATCTCATTTTCGGTTGTTGGCCAGCGCTTTGTCTATATAGCCATGGTGTTGCTATATCTCTATATGTTTAACATCTATCAGGATAATAGCTCATCTGCCATTCGGGGGTTTATCTCTCTGATGCCTATGGTATACATGTTGCATATCGCCTGGACGATATATAATTGCTATAGCGTAACAGGTGGCGCAATCTATTATATGCCTCTGCCACTACTATTGTTATAATCATTATGAAACAAAAATTGTATCGTCTTACGACTATCTCTTGCTCGTTTAAGGAGCTGCTAAAGGGGCAGCTAGAGTATATGAATAACCACTATGACGTCACCGCCGTTGCTGCCGACACAGGCACCCTTGCCGAGGTGGGGGAGGTTGAGGGCGTTAGAACTGTCGATGTGCCTATGGCACGTGAGATAGCCTTGTGTCGCGACCTAAAGTCGTTGGTTGCCCTATACCGTCTCTTTCGCCAGGAGCGCCCCTATATTGTTCATGCAAATACCCCGAAGGCTAGCCTCCTGGGTATGGTCGCCGCATGGCTTGCCCGTGTCCCCAATAGGGTATATACCGTTACGGGATTGCGCTTTGAGACAACATCGGGTCTCTTGCGCTTTGTGCTGAAGAGCATGGAGCGTGTAACCTGCATGTGTGCTACGCGTGTAATCCCCGAGGGTGATGGCGTGAAGGCCACCTTGCGGCACGAGGCAATCACACGTAAACCCCTTCAGAAGATTCTAAATGGCAATATAAATGGTGTAAACCTTGCCTATTACGACCGCACCACGGAGGTTATGGCAGAGGCCGAGAGCATGAAATCCGCGAAGCTAACCTTTATCTTTGTGGGACGCATAGTGCGAGACAAGGGTGTTAATGAGCTTGTTGAGGCCTTTGATAGGCTCTCGGCGCGATATGGGGATGTGCGCCTTATGATTGTAGGACGCTTCGAGGATAGCCTAGACCCCATCTCCTCTGTCGCCAGAGAGACCATAGAGCGCAATAAAGATATTGTTTTGGCTGGTTATCAGCACGATGTGCGCCCCTACCTCGCCGCCTCGGATATTCTTGTTCTGCCTAGCTATCGCGAGGGATTTCCTAATGTGGTTATTCAGGCAGGCGCCATGGGCCTCCCATCTATCGTTACGGATATTAGTGGCAGCAACGAGATAATTGTAGATGGCGTGAATGGCCTCGTAGTGCCAAAGAGGAGTGTAGATAGGCTCTATGAAGCTATGGTTGCGGTTGTTGAGGATAGGGAGATGTTGGGGAGATTATCCTCTGTTGCTCGCGCCATGGTCGCCACGCGCTATGCGCAGCATGATGTGTGGCGAGCAACACTTCAGATGTATAATGCGCTGTAGGGTGTGTGGAGTAAAACAAAAAAAACGGAAGATTGCTCTTCCGTTTTTCAGTGCCCAGGACAAGACTCGAACTTGCACGAGCTTGCGCTCACTACCCCCTCAAAGTAGCGTGTCTACCAATTTCACCACCTGGGCTTTGAGATTTGGGTGTGCAAATGTACTAACTATTTTTTAATCTGCAAATTTTTTTGATAAAAAGTTTAAATAAAAAATAAGACTCATAAGCTAACACATTGCTTATGAGTCTTTTATATATGAGATGTTTTTTATCTCTTATAGACCAAACTCCTGCTTTAGGCGGTCTACCTCGTCAAGTTTCTCCCATGAGAAGAACTCTACCTCCTTGGCAAACTCCTTACCATCCTTGCCAATGAAGCGTACTAGCTCGGTGTATGGACGGCGACCAAAGTGGCCATAAGATGCTGTAGCCTCAAAGATAGGGTAGTTTAGGCCGAAGCGCGATACAATAGCCGCAGGGCGAAGGTCAAACATAGAGCCAATCTTCTGTGCAATCTCGCCATCGCTCATCGCCACGTTTGCTGTGCCGTAGGTATCTACATAGATAGATAGTGGCTGGGCGATACCAATAGCGTAGCTAACCTGTACCAAGACCTCACGTGCTATGCCTGCAGCGACCATATTCTTTGCGATGTGACGTGCTGCGTATGCTGCCGAGCGATCCACCTTTGAAGAGTCCTTGCCCGAGAAGGCACCGCCACCATGAGCGCCACGACCACCGTAGGTATCAACGATAATCTTGCGGCCTGTAAGACCTGTGTCGCCATGAGGGCCACCAATCACAAACTTACCTGTAGGGTTTACGTGAAGGATGTAGTCATCGTTAATAAGCTCTGCAAGCTTGTCGTTAGCACGCTCTAGGCGAGCCTTGACACGTGGGATAAGGATGTTGCGAACATCGTCAGCGATGATACGCTGCATCTCGCGCTCTGCCTCCTTCTCCGAGCGGGTGTGTGTTGGCAGGATGAACTCATCGTGCTGCGTAGATACAACGATGGTATGTACACGCTGTGGGCGGCGGTCATCGCCATACTCGATAGTCACCTGGCTCTTGGCATCAGGGCGAAGGTAGCGCATAACCTCACCCTCGCGGCGGATAACGGCCAACTCCTTGAGAATTACGTGCGACAGGATGAGTGTTGCAGGCATAAACTCGCGAGTCTCCTCCACGGCGTAACCAAACATAATACCCTGATCTCCAGCACCCTGATCCTCACCATCGGTGCGCTCTACACCCTGGTTGATATCCTTCGACTGCTCGTGAATAGCCGAGAGAATACCACACGATGCAGCATCAAACTGATACTCGCTACGGTTGTAGCCGATGCGGTCTATAACGCGGCGAGCTACACCCTGAATATCTACATATCCCTCCGAGCGAACCTCGCCCGATACAACAACAAGACCTGTAGTACAGAGAGTCTCACATGCAACCTTTGAGTTTACATCATGACGAAGGAACTCATCGAGGATGGCGTCCGAAATCTGATCTGACACCTTATCTGGATGTCCCTCCGATACTGACTCTGAAGTAAATAGAAAAGCCATAATTTTATAATGTTTTTAGTTATACTCCTAATCCTTACATAATAACTTATGTATGGGTCGAAATATTGTATGGCTGGGATTGGCTGTCGCTAAAAAGATTGCTAGGTAGGCAACGCCAGAGATGTTGTGCCGCTTTAGCATTTTTTTATTGTGGTTGCAATCAGTCCAAATCCCTCCACATCTTATTTCGGCTGCAAAGGTAATAAATTTTTAACATAGACAACGCAAAGCGCAGAATTATTTTCTTATAACGCTATAAGCAAAAGTTATATTTAGGGCTAATTATTTGGTTTTTAAGATACTTTTACCTATCTTTACGGAGCAAACAGTTATTAATCAGCAAAAATAAATTAGATATGAAGAAGTTTCTATTTGCTTTAGTAGCCGCAGTTGCACTACTATTTGCTTACTCTTGTGACAAGGAGGATAAGGAAAATGCTAAAGGTGATAGCTCAATAGTTGGTACTTGGGAGTATGAGGGGGTTGATTACTATGACGAAGAGTATTATATTGCTATAACATTTAAGAGCAATGGTCGAGGTGTATGGAAGGAGTATGTCTACGATGGATATGATGACTATAGTGAAGTATATGGCTTTGAGTATGATTATAGCGACAACTATCTCGAGATATTTTTTGACGATGGAGAGTATGAAGCGTTTGAATGTATAATCAAGGGAAATAGGATGATTATAGATGATGAATTGGTGCTATATAGAAGGTAGCTTGATATCTTTCTATGGTGGAGTAGGGGTCTGTCGCTTTAAGTGACAGACCCTTTCGTTTGTCAAAACCGCATCTTTTATGAGCCTCCAGCGAGGTCTATTGCCCATTATACAATCCTTATCGGATTATTATTGCTCTAAAATTTTGCTACTTATATAAATTGTAGTACATTTGTATCGGAGAAATAGTGAGAAACTGAAAGTATATAATCTAATAACAAATATTAATTAACTAAAACAACAAATCTATGAGAACAATGAAATGGTTGATGGTTGCATTGATGACCATGACCCTCTCTCTAGTGGCTTGCGAGAAGGATAAGGTGGAGCCACAGCCAGAGCCAACTCCTACACCAGAGCCAGAACCACAGCCCAACCCTACAGAGCTAACATTCGAGCTTCAGGTGGTGGATACTACAAAGACCGAGGCTATTATCAACGTAACACCTTCAGACCTCGAGGCAGACTACCTTGTACTTGCTCTCGATGCTAAAACTGTAGACTCTTACGACAATGATGCCGAGGTAATCGCAAAGATTTATGCAGATGTAGAGTCTTATGCCGAAGCTAATGACACTACATTGGAGGAGTATTTGGCACCAAAGGTTAAGAGTGGCCTACTTGAGAACCACAAGGTGGAGAACCTCAACGTGGCAACAAGCTACTATATCCTTGTCTTTGGTGTAGATGTTGAGGCGGAGTTTGCCACTACATCAAAGTTGTTTAAGCAGGAGTTTACCACAGAGGCTTCACAGCAGTCATCATGTACTTTCGACCTTAAGGCTGTTGTAAACTCTACAAATGTTGCAATCACTGTTAAGCCTTCTGATAACAACCAGTTGTGGCATATCGTAAACACCACAGTTGAGGAGTATCAGAGCTACACAAGCGAGGATGGCGAGTATGGCTGGACAAAGGATGAGTTCTTCCAGAACTACCTAAATACCGAGATATCTACACTTAAGGAGCAGGGCCTCACAAACGATGAGATTAATGTTAAGCTCTTCCACAAGGGTATGCGTACTCTCAACGACTCGGGTCTTGTTGAGAAGTCAAAGTATGTTGTCTTTGCTGCAGCTGTAGATTATGCTAACGGTGAGGCTAGCGTTACCTCTGCATTGAAGGAGCTTCGCTATAACTCTGGCGAGGCAGCGCAGAGCAACCTTACATTCGATATCGATGTATTTAATATTGAGCATTACTCTGCCGAGGTGCGTATCACACCTTCAGATCCTAATGCCGAGTACTTCTATCATGTTGGATATATCAACCAGCAGAAGAAGAATATGAAGCCTGTGGAGATTGCCGAGATGGCAGTTACAGAGGGTATCTACTACTGGGAGAACTACACAGAGCTTAAGCATAAGGATCCTGTGAAGGGCGTTGTAGAGCTTACTGGCGACAACAAGCTAGAGCTTAATATTGCCGAGACAGAGTACTACATCGTAGCATTTAGCTATGATTTGAACCCTGATTATGGCACTATTGATGAGGAGACTGGTGAGTACGACACCAACCCTGGTACTATCACCTCTGCGCCAGTATATGTGTCGTTCATGACTGCAGAGCAGGGTGATCCTATGACCGCAGAGTTTACATTTAGCGCTTCGGATGTAGGTCCATACGATTTCTACTTGGAGATCAATGCCGAGGATCCTACTATCTACTATCAGCCAGGTATCGCCTACGCCGAGAACTTCGACCCAGAGGCGGCTATCAGCGCATCAAGCGCAAACCTCAAGATGCTTATGGAGATGTGTATGACAGGTCAGAGCCCTAGCCTTACCATCCACGAGGCTTTGGAGGAGAAGCTTACAAGCTACTATCGCAATGGTAGCGGTAAGTACTACATCGCAAACCTTGAGCCTAACCGCAACTATATCGGTTATGTTTTGGCTATTAATGCCAAGACTGGTGAGTTTGCACGCTGCGTATATAGCGATGTTATCGCAACAACAACAAATGTTGGTAGCGTGACTCCTTCTGTAGAGCTTCTTGGCGTATATAACGGCGATGATGAGTATGGTGAGATTTTTGGCGATAAGGAGATGACCGCAGGTCGTCCTATCATCGCTGTAAAGTATAATAACATCGATGATGCTTCAGTAGTATATACTGCTCTCTCTACAGACCCTGCCGTAGATGTAGCTGCCCTTGCAGCACGCTATGTGATCTCGGAGTTCCGTGGCGTATGGCAGCCTATCTTCACTATGGAGGTACCATACTACTTCTTTGTTGCTGATTGGGATGTTGAGCAGACCGTAGTATCTTATGCGCAGGATGCTAATGGCCACGAGGGTGGCGTTGGTATTTTGGGCGTTAAGCCAGTAAGCTCTGGTGATATTGAGGAGCTTAAGGGTTATGTTCAGGAGGTGAATGATGCTACAGCACAGAGCGCTGCAAAGTCATTGGTTATCGCAGAGGATATCGCCGAGCCATCTATGGAGTGCATCTGGAGCGAGGCTGTAGGCGCACCACGTGCTGCCGAGGTTACCTACCACGCTGTGGAGCCTCTCCAGAACGTAGTATCCGACTTGGTTGATGTTCGCGTAGTTAAGAGCTTCCGCCTATAATATCTACTATTAAACATTTGGAGACCTTCAAAGCCGACTTTGAAGGTCTCCAATTTTGTTGGGGATAACCTTAATTTTTGTTACTGCGCTTTTGTTATTTGAAAAAGAGCTAGTATATTTGTATTAGCAATGCACTATGTTGCTGAAAATGATTATCTAACTACAAACAATTATGAAAAAACTACTACTACTATTAATCGCCCCTATGATGTTGCTCTCTTATGGCTGTGATAAGGAGAAGTTTATCGATGCTATGAAGACCGCTGTTACCTATGAGCAGATTTTAGGAACATGGGAGGGTACGGGCATCTATTATGATGGCGATTGGATTGACCCTACAAGCAACATCTTGTTTAGCGACCTACGTTTCACAATCACCTTCTACGATGATGGTAGATACTATGGCTCTGGATTCTTTGGCACAGGCTCTGGTACCTATACGCTGAAGGGTAATAAGATATATACCTACGTCAATGGTGATCCCTACCTAAACTATACCATCGACCTTATTGTCGGTGACTGGGCAGAGCTTACTATGCACGATAAATCGGGCAATAGCCTCCGTATTCGTGTAACAAAGATGTAGCCACAAAGGGTGTTACTCGCATGATTAGTCTTGTTAAACGATTTGCTCTCGCTGCTGTAGCCCCTCTGTTGCTTACTCTCGGGGGATGTAGCGAGAAGGAGGGGTCACTCTTCGATGTTTATGATGGAGAGATAACCATCAATGGCATAACATATCCTACCTCAACCTTTATAGGTAAGTCTGGTGGGTGGGATAACGCCGAGGGGTATGGCAACTTCTCGATTACTGCTGTAGAAAAAAGTGGTGGTGCTAACAACTGTTGGTATTATGACTTTGGGTTTGTCTCTAGCACTCCTCCTAAAGAGGGCGATGACCTCGTGAAGAAGGAGCTGTGCTTCTACTGTGATGATACCTTCCCATCTACGGTGTATAAGAGCGTGAGTGGCAAGGTTAAGGTTGTGGATATAAGCAAAAGGGACTATACTATGGTTGTCGATTTCCAGAACCTGAAGATGAGGTCCGATGAAGGAGATATCTACACCTTCGATGGCAAGGTAACGGTATATTTCGAGGAGTATTAGACTTTTATCTATCGGTGAATTTAGGGAGTTTAGGGAGTTTAGGGAATTTATCCCTAGCCTCTTTAAACTCCCTAAATTCCCTAACTATTCTGTGGAGGGTCTCTTTGTAATTAGAAAAGAAATTACTATATTTGTACTAGCATTGCGGAATACGCAATGATTTAGATGGCATTTAGGGCTATTGCTGACCTTGTAAAACGACCAAATTTACTACACACAAGCAATAGGCACGATGAATGCCCTCGCCGTATGGCGTGGGTTGTGCTTATGTGTGTATGGGTACTTGGTCGTCCCTTCAAGGCGTAAGTGTACCCACGTTTCTTTTTATAGGTATTCTCCTGATTTTAAGTTATACGGTTGCTATCTGCGGCAATGAAACCTATTGTTGAACTAAAACACTTAATTATTATGGGAACTATTAAAAGAAAAGACGTATTGTTATCTTCAAATGAGGATTATTCAATGTATCAAAGCACATCACTTAGATCCGATGGGCGTTATGCAACAATCTGGTATAATGGCGATGAGATACATCCTGAGATGACATATACCGATAGATATTGCAGGTCAAAAGGTTTGGGCAAATATGCTAAATCAAATAGTTCTAAGTCAAGTAGTTCTTCATCTCGTAGAGGCACCAGTTTTGGGGCTGCCGCCGGCGGAGGTATTGTGGGTTTAGTTAAGAACGCATTTGAGGAGTCTCCAGAGGAGAAAGCAGAGCGCGAACAAAGGATAGCCGAGGATAGTCAGATTAACAAAATTGTCGATTACCAGATGAAGCATTTTAAGAAAAATCTTAAAGCCGAGTATCCATTGACCGGTAACACAGATGAACTCGTTTCGCGAATCAAGGAGTTGATGGCTCAAGCAGAAGAATACAAGTTAGAAGAGAAACATCCTGATAAATTAACCGCAAAACTAGCCGAAGCAAAGAAGAAGGCAACAGCTTGGTTGGCATTTAGAATATGCAAACGAGTTAAGAAGCAAGATAAGGAACTCTTCGACAGTCCTGAATTAAAGGCGTTGAGAAGGCGTGCAAGCAGATTAAGTGGACGTTCGCTCATCATTGGCGTTGTTATCTTTTATATACTTATCTTCTTATTTGTAGCCATTGTGTGTTCCATTTAGTATTAAGATTTAAACCAATTAAAAACAATGTGACCAAAAAAAAGAATTAGGCGGGAGCTTCACAGCTGCCGCCTAGTGGTTTATAGAAAACGGTCTGAAAAACTCTTTTTGTTGAGCGAATGCTGTTAGTGAGTTTAGTGAGTTTAGTGAGTTTAGTGAGTTTAGTGAGTTTATCCCTAGCCTCTTTAAACTCTCTAAATTCCCTAACTATTCTGTGGAGGGTCTCTTTGTAATTAGAAAAGAAATTACTATATTTGTAGTAACATTGCGGACTATGCAGTGTTTATAGATGGCGTTTCCAATAAGCCCGAAAAGCCCTTAAGAGAGTAGGTATAATATTAATAATAAAGGATTAGCGAAACACTTTCACTAATAAATATGTCTGCCGAGAGCATACCCTCGACAATACAAAATTAAGCAAAGTTTTTTTGAATCGACAAGCAAAAAAATATGAAAATAGAGGGAGTCTTTGTATTATTGTTCAATAATTGCTAACTTTGTAAAAAGTAAAAAGCTGATTATGTCGGAGCAAGAATTGAAAAAATATCGTCTTACGGGCGTTGAGGAGCCTACTGATGAGCAACTGGAAGCATTGATGCACGCTGCTGGCGAGGAGGCTCGTCGTCGTGGCGCTGAGGCTGAGGCAAAGTTTCAGAATGAATTAGAACAGTTGGTGTCGGATAATGTAGCAAATTACTCTTGTGGCAATGGTAAATAGTCATAAACCAGTGTTGATTGTTATTGCTGGCCCTAATGGGTCTGGTAAGACAACTGTGACGGAGCAGATTCTGCGTCACGAGTGGATGGAGGATGCTGTTTATATCAATCCCGATATTATCGCTCAGGAGCGATTTGGCGATTGGAACTCTGTAGACGCGGTTAGCAAGTCAATCATCTATTGCGAGGAGTTGCGCGAAGAGTGTTTGCGTGAGCGAAAGAGCCTTATTTTTGAGACAGTGTTGTCACGACGAGATAAGGTAGATTATATTAGCAGGGCAAAAGAGGCTGGATTCTTTGTACGAATATTCTTTGTTTGTACTGAGTCTCCAACTATAAATGCTATGCGTATTGCCAAGCGAGTGATGCAGGGTGGACACGATGTGCCTATTACGAAGATAATATCTCGATATAAGCTTTCAGTAGCAAATTGCATAGATGTGGCAAAGATAGTTGATAGGTGTTATCTATATGATAACTCGGTGGAGAATAGTGATGCTCGCCCACTATTTAGAGCGGTTGATGGAAAAGTATTTAAGCGTTATACTGAGAATATGCCTGCGTGGGCGCAACTAATAGAACGAAAGCTAGAATAGATTTTATAATAAATAATGGTCGTTTAGTATGTGCTGACGACCATTTTTTATGCCCAACTACTGACCCAAGGGATGTAAACATTTAATGATACACTATATGCAAATTGAAAGAAAATCTTTTGTTGTTTGAGAATAATTTGCTACTTTTGTAAGAGCGTTGCAGAATATGTAACGTTATAGATGGCATTTAGGGCTATTGTGGATTTTGTTAATCAGTTAAATATATTTTGCCTATGAAGCATAGCGTATAATTTAGTACGCACATTTTAGACATATTGGAAAAGCGTTTTAGCTTTATTCTATCACTTCGGAAGTTTGGCGACTAAAAAAGGTAGATGGGAATAATAGTTGAAATGCTCGCACTATTCGGTGCAGGCTTTTAGTTATTCATCTACCTGGGTTACGCCAAACTTCCGAAGTGGGAATATAACTAATTGTC
>JAEIGA010002788.1_pt1 | contig 27642 bp, 22 predicted proteins | sample 9270691 | NCBI WGS metagenome assembly JAEIGA01 (sample SAMN17057246, study PRJNA624740) | gut metagenome | biome: biome; isolation source: fecal sample | host: Bos grunniens | place: China: Xizang | collected 2019 | reverse complement strand
CATACCCAGGGAAATCCTGAAAAGATGTTAATAAATTTATCTAAAATTAATATGAATAGACTTACCTCTGAAATTATAAATAAGATTCAAAATGTTGATGATCCAAGAGTTATTGATTTTATGGACCATATCACAACAGACATTAAGAATAGAAAAATTGCTGTAACTGAATATCTTAAAGTGATATTATCAATGCTTGTAACTCAATTTGTTTTATATATTAAGGCTGTTGACCAAATCAATAAAGAAGAAAGTGTTTCTTCAACAGATGATTACAAAAGAGTTGCAAAATCTCCAGCTATTGCCGTTGCGGAGAAAGCTCACGACAAGATAGTTGAGTTGTTAGACAAGATTTCATTGTCACCACTTGCTGAAGCTAAAGTAAAGAAATTAAATAAAGATGATGATGCTGATGCTAAAGAATTATTAGATGATTTGATTTCATAGAAAAAAAATTAATATAGTTAAAATTTTAATATAATATGAAAGAAGAAATTTGGAAATTATATGCTGATACAAGAACTACATGTGGAAAGGGTAAAGGACATTCAACAGGTGCAATATATGAAGTAAGCAGTGAAGGAAGGTTAAAAATAAATGGAATAATAACAGAACCAAGAATTGATGGTAAAGGATATCCAATGATTGGGAGTTTAACAAGATTACATAGAGCGGTAGCTGAATTATTTATACCTAATCCAGAAAATAAACCACAAGTAGATCATATTAATACAATAAAAACAGATAACAGAGCAATAAATTTAAGATGGGTAACCCCAAAAGAGAATAGTAATAACCCATTAACTAAAGAACATCAAAGAATTGGAAATAGCCACCCATCACCATTAAAAGGTATACCAAAATTAAAAGAAAGTGTGGAAAAACAACAAAATTCTTTAAAATTATATTATTTAACACACAAACATCCATCATCAGATAGGCGCTGGATGTTTAATGGTACAGATAGAATATTTCCAAAAGAAAATTTTGATAAATATATTGAAATGGGCTATCATTTTGGTTATAAATAATGAGTATTATAAATAATAATAAAATCTATATCCAATATGCACTTGATGTAATTAGTGGTAAAATAGTTGCCTGCCAAACAATTAAACAACTATGTAAAAGATTTATTTCTTGGTTTGATAAAGATGACCGATATTTTGATTATGAAGATGTAGATAGAAAAATCCGATTTGTATATAAACTTAAACATTCAATAGGCAAACATGCTGGTGAAAACTTTGATTTGTTACCATGGCAGCAGTTTGCCTTTGCTGGTATATTTGGTTGGAAATATAAAGAGACAGGTTTAAGAATTACCCATAATGCTTTTATTTTTATAGTTAGAAAGAATGGAAAATCAGCACTAGCAGCAGCATTAGCATTAGCTACTTTATTAGCTGATAATGAGTCCGGCGCAGAAGTTGATATTGTTGCAAATTCATCTAAACAAGCACAAATTTTATTTGGTATGTGTAGTGATTTTGCTGAGAGTATTGATAAAAAAGGCAAATTATTTAGTCGTTATCGTTCATCTATAAAAGTACCATTAACAAAATCTATAATACAAGTTCATTCAGCTGATGCAATGACTTTAGACGGTTGGAATTCTAGCGTAGGTATATTTGATGAAATTCATGCTGCTAAGAATTGGGATTTGTATAATGTACTTCAATCATCACAAGGTATGCGCGAACAACCATTGATGTTGTGTATTACAACAGCAGGCTTCTTAATTGGACAAGAATATCCTTGTTATAGTATGTATACAGTAGGAAAACAAATATTAGATGGTTCTATAGAAGAAGATTCATCTTTCCCAATGATATATGAATTAGACACTGATGATGATTGGAAAGATGAAGATTGTTGGATAAAGTGTTGTCCTTCACTTGGTCAAACAGTAACAAAGAATTATATGAAAGAACAAGTAAAGTCAGCAACAAACAACCCAATGTTAGAGTCTGGTATAAAAACAAAGAACTTCAATTGTTTTGTTCAATCCGTCCAAACATGGGTACCAGTTGAAAAGATAAAAGAAGTAAGTATGGTATTTGATTATGATATATTTGACCCAGGAGAGGACTATTGTATCATAGGTGTTGATATAGCTGAACGTAGTGACTTGTGTGTAGTGACTTATTTAGTTGACAAGAACGATAAGATATATTTGAAAGCATATCCTTTTATTTGTAGAAATGCATATAACAACTCACCAAATAAAGATCTTTATAGACAATGGGTAAAGAATGGCTATATGACACTTGTAGATACAGATTCAATTGATATTGATTATGTAATAAAGTGTGTACAAGATATAAATGAGAAAATACCTATTGCATTAGTTGCCTATGACCCATGGCATGCACAACAATTTAAAATCGCTTGTGAGAAAGAAGGACTCCCAATGAGAGCGGTAAAACAAGGTTTAGGAGCATTTTCAGAGCCAACATCACTTCTAGAGCATCTTATATATACAAAGAAAGTAGTTATAGATTTAAATCCTGTTACATTATGGGCATTTAGTAATGTTCTTATAAAAACAGACCAAAACCAAAATAGAAAACCTACTAAAGCTTCAGATAATCAAAAAATTGATATAGTAATAGCATTTATCCAATCAGTTAAATTATGGATGGAGCTACAGGGAATCATAGATAATACCGAACTAGTAGCTACAGCTTTATGAAAAAAAAAATAGGCTATCTTCACAGACCGCCTATTCAAAATGATTTATAAAATATATAAAATATTAAGCAATAACATATATTAATCTATTTAATATAGAAATCCTGCAACTTTTTTTCAAAATATATTGAAATTTAATCGGATTCTATTATTATTTTTAAATATAAAGATATCTTTTTATACACATAATGGGCTTATTTTCAAGAAAAGAAAAGCGTTCTAAAGACGACAACGTACAAAATCCATGCCCAGTACCACAACCAGACAACACAGAGACTATGTCCTTGTCTAATCTATTACGACAATTTCAAGGTTCTGCAATGAATCTATCTGCATTTTTTGCTGGTGTTAACATTATATCTAACTCAATAGCAATGATGAAGTGGGAGTATAAAGACAATGATGACAATCTTCTCCCACAAACACACTATCTATGGCACTTGTTTGATGATAGCAAGCTAACAAGATTCAACATAGTGAAGAACTTGATTGAAGATATAATCTGCAATGGTAATGGATTTATCTATATAGAGAGAAATAAAGAGACAGGAAAGCCATGTGCATTACATTACTCTCCAGCTAACTCAACAGTGATGTACTTCAACCCATTGACAAATGATTTGTTCTATCTAAATCCAACATATAACACTAAATGGGATAACGGAGACAACTATCTTCATTTCTTCATGCAACCAGACTCAACTGGATTCAAAGGCCAGTCAATCCCTTCATTCGCATACAAGACAATCAATCTTTCTGCAGCTACCGAGAAAGCAGCTAATGACTACTACTCTACTGGTGGCTCATTGTTTGGTCTTATCACAACAAACTCAACTACACCACAAGTTGGTACACAAGACAAGACAATGAAGACATTGCGCCAGTCATGGGATGAAGCACGTTCTCAATCTAATGGAACTGGAACTATATTCATTCCAGCAGACTTGAAGTTCCAACAACTCTCTTCATCTGCTAAAGACAGTGCACTTGTAGAGTCACGCTTGTATAATATCACTGAGATAGCTCGTTGGTTGAACATCAGCCCTGTGCTTCTTGGTAACTTAGAGCACACTCAATATGGATCAATGACAGATGCACAACGTGACTTGATATTGCATACTCTAGCACCTTATGTGTCAATGATAGAAGAGCAATGCAACAAGAAGTTGATAATGCCTTCTCGTCATTGCAAAGAGTATGTTGATTTAGATGAGAACTCAATCATGGCAATTGACAAAGCATCAGAAGCGAACTACTATAACACTCTTGTTAGTGGTGGCATCATGTCTGTCAATGAAGCAAGACACAAGCTAGGATTACCAAATGTAGATGGTGGTGACAATCTTATCATCCCATACACTAACATAGCTGACAACACAATAGGAAACACAGATAAAAATAACGAAGATACAATACAATGAAAGGATATACATTAAATAACACAATGTATGTTTTCCCACAAACAGTAGGTGCAATACCTTATGTTGGAGAAAGTGTAACATCAATTATGGTCCAACAAGAAGACTTGGCTGCTTGGAAGACTGCTAATTCTGATTATGCATCTATCATGAAAGCATACAATTATAATATGATGACTGTCCAAAAGAAAGTATGGGCAGATCATTTAGATGATGATATTGTTGTTCCAGAACCACCTGTTACTTTATATACAGTATCATTGACATCAGGAGCACAAGAATTAGTACCTATGATACAAAGTGCTTTGACTGAACAATCACAATATGAAGAGAATGATTCAGTTTCATTAGTACAAGAGTATTCAGGCGAATATACAAATTTAGATGGGTATTATTGGTCATTAACAGACGAAGCAAGCAATACAACTAATTATGAATTTGAAGTGGCCCTTGATGAGACGACAGGAGATCCAACTTCAGCATCTATAGACTTCACAATGCCTGCAAGTGATGTAGAGTTAGATATACAACAAAAGAATGAACATCCAATGTTCTATAGCTTTGATGGAGAAAACGCAACAGAGACAGCAACAGTTACATTAGGTGTTGATGACAATATTTTCCCAGAAGTAGTTGGTGCTGATTTCTGTGATAGTGTTTCTTATACTTCAACTGATGAAAGTTGTGCAACTGTTGACGAAAATGGTACTATCGCGCTTTTTGGTGAAGGTGAAACATTGATAGTTTGTGACGGTGTGATAAGTGATGCTGCTTATTATGGCAACCCACAAGCATATTATACATTGACAGTCTATGCCGCTCCAGACCCAGGTCCAAATCAAGAACCTACACCAGAACCATAAATACAACTAATATGATACTATGAAAAACAACTTAGAGACAAGAAGCTATGTAGCAGAGTTTGTAGCTGATGCTGACAGTCGTAACATACATGGTCTTGCTATTCCTGTTGAGTCAATGTCTGAGTTGCTTGGTGGAGAATTCTATGAGATTATACGTTCAACAGCTATCAACCAAGAGTTGATTGATAGAAATGATGTGAAGATATACCTTAACCATGATAGTTCACAAGGTACATTTGCTAGATCTAAATATGGAAATGGCACTTTGCATCTATATATCACAGAACGTGGTCTTGAATTTGAATTTGATGCACCAAACACAGCTTTCGGTGATGCTTTGATTGAAGGTATTAGACGTGGTGACTATGATGCTATATCATTTGCATTTGCTGTTGGAGAAGACAAATGGGACATGAATGAAGATGGTACTTACACACGTTCTATCTTATCATTCAATATGCTAGATGAATGTAGTATATTGTCACAATTACCAGCTTACTCAGCTACAGATGTGGATATACGTTCACTAGAGGACTATAAAGAAGAACGCAAGTTAGAAGAAGCAAAGAAAGAAGAGATTAACAAGAGACTGGATGATATAATGACTTCTATAGATGAGTCAATACCATTCAATCTAGAGTGAAATTTTTCTTTATAATATTTGAATTCAATAAAGAACATAATTTATTTTTATATAGACAAATATATCCCTATCTGATATTATGAAAATCATTGAAATAAAGGAGCAAATCACTGAGTTACGAGACAAAGCAAAATCAATTGTTGATAATGTTAAACTTGAAACTCGTGACCTTACAGAAGATGAAGAAAAGGAGATTGAAGAAATCAAATCTCAAATAGATGAAAAGAAAGAAGAGTTGAAGAAACTCCAACGCGAACTTGATGAGAAGCTTCCTAAAGAAGATGAGGAAGAAGACAAAGAAGAAAACCAAAAAAGAAACTTAAATAAAAATATTAGTACTAATACTATGAAAAAATTATCTTTAGTAAAAGAAATACGTAATGCAATAGCTGAGAACAAGAAATCAGTTGTTGTTAATGCTGAAACACGTGCTATGACTGTTCAAGGTGGAGATGGTGTACATGATGCAGTTGTAGAAACTGAGATTGAAGGTATCTTAGAACCTTTGTATGCTAACTCTGTACTTGCTAAATTAGGTGCACGTTGGTATAGTGGACTCCCAATGGGTGATGTTCAAATTCCTATCATGAGCAAATCTACTGTAAAATGGGAAGGTGAAACTGATGAAGCTGATGCTACTGGCAATGCCTTCACTACAGTTAAGTTATCTCCAAAACGCTTAAGTGCTTATGTAGACATTTCAAAACAACTTTTAGCACAAGACACTATTGGTGTTGAGAATGCAATCCGTCGTGATTTAGTAAATGCTCTTAATGACAAACTTGAAGCTACATTGTTTGGTGATGATGCAGCTACAACTGAACAACCTGCTGGCTTGTTCTACAATGCAGTAGAAACTAACGTAGATGACTTTGCTGGTCTTTGTCAATTTGAAGCTGCTGTTGAAGCAGAGAATGTATCTGGTAACATGAAATATGTTATGTCACCTTCTGCTAAAGCTACATTCCGTTGCATGATTAAAGGTACTAACAACACAGGCATGGTTTATGAAGCTGGTGAAATGGACGGTGTACCTACATTCGTGACAACTAACGTTGAAGCTAAGAAATTCATCTATGGTGATTTCTCTAACTTAGTAGTTGGTTCATGGGGTAACATTGAGATTACTATTGATCCTTACACACAAGCTACTAAAGGTTGTGTACGTCTTATCATCAATGCTTACTTTGACTTCAAGCCTGCACGTACTGTAGCTTTCAACTTTGGTAACGTTGACTAAAAGTATTCAGAACTAGAAATATTGGAAGGAGACTAATAAAATCTCCTTCCAACTTACAAATAAATCAGTAGAGAGTTTTGAATACCATGAAGAAAATATCACGAATATTAATGGCAGATATATGGTTCCACATATTTGCAACAACCAGCTTGCTACTGATTGTGACTTCTTTCTTTATTCCCCCAATGGGTGTAATTGATGGTTCTGTATTTGCTGGAGTTGGTGAAATGTTTGGTTTCGCAGCACTTTGGGAAGTACATATTGCAATAAAGAAAGGAATTGATGCAAAAGTAACACACAACAATACAACAATAGAAATAAATAACGACAACGAAGATGAACTACTTGAATCTTGACATAATTAAGAAACAATTACGCATCGAAGAAGATTTTGATGAAGATGATACATTGTTAGAATCTATAGGTGATGGTGCTGAGTCATTCTTAGAAGCTCATCTGAACGAGTCTTTAGATAATATAGCAGCAGACAATGGAGGTGATCTTCCTCATGCATTGTTTACTACTCTTCTCTTGCTTGTTAGCTATCTTTATGACAATGATGGTAGTGGTGACAACAAAGAAGTACCAAACGCATTCTTCATATTAGCAGCACCATTCAAAAAATATGCTATAGCTTGATCTATGAAAGCATCTGACTTAAACGAACGAATAGACATATATGAGCAAGTTACAACACGTACTTTATCTGGAGCAGTCAATATAGATTGGCAGCTTAAGTATTCTTGTCGTGCTCGTGTAAACTATTCATCTGGAAATCGTATAATTGACAATGATGAGATATTCTATACAGTAGACAGAGACTTCATCGTACGCAGCTATGTACCTGTGGTAGATACTGATGAAATTCGTTGGCAAGACAAGCGTTGGCAGATACGTACAATAGACAAGAATAGAGAATATAACAATATAGTGATTAAGACAACATTAGTAAATGAATGATAATACTATTAAAATATCTGGTGACTTAGATTGGAGTTTTGATAGAATGGCTAAAGAGATGCCTGAAATTGAGAAAACTGCATTGAGAGTTGGAGCCTATGAACTACAACAGCAAGTAAAGAAGCAATTAGTGTCTAAGATGCCAACAGCATCAAACCCTGTAAGACAACAAACAGGTAAAGGCGGTTACAAGATTACTAGTCAAGAACCATTAGTTGATGCAATACGACAAACAAAGACAGATAATGGTAAAGTGAAAGTTCATGCATTAGGTTCTGGTGCAGCAGGCTCAACAACATTCATAACCAGATTCTATGAAGAAATGACAAAGCAAAGATATAACAAGAATTATAAAGGTAAAAGACTTAAAAGTAGAAAATATACAGGTATAGTTGGTGGTGTTCATTTCTTCAATGATACTATCAATTCTTATATGAACAAGACTACTCAGCTTATTAGTAATATCATAACTAACAAATTAAGTTTAATAATGAACAAATGACAAATGATAATAGCTTAATGACGGGAACATATATGAAGAGAATATTATCTGATAGTGCAGACTTCACTTCTGTATTGTCAGTAGATAAGATATTTCCTATTGTATGCCCCGCTGATACTAATTATCCTTATATTACTTATACACGTGATAATATACTACCACAATATACTAAAGCTGCCTCTTATGGTGGTTGGACTAACAATGTATCAATAACATATAGAGTATATACTGGTAATGATCATGACTTAGGTGAAGAAATAGCTAACAAGTTAAGACAAACTCTTGAATGGACAGAGTATCAAGATGATGTAATACGAATTAATCCTATTTTATTAGTATCATCACTTGAATTTTTTAATGAAGATGGGTTCTGTCAACAATTGACATTTTCAACACAAGTGGAATAAAAAAACACATAAAATATAAATATATCTAGATATAATAATATGGCAGAAATAAGAAATAATGCTAATATCTTGAAAGGTGATCAACTTTGGTTATTTGTATCAAAAACAAGTGGTGATTCTGGTACTCCAATTCCAGTAGCATTTGCAACAAACTGCTCATTAAACCGTTCACTTTCAACAAATTCCATAAGCTCAAAAGACCATGGCTCAAGTTCATATGTAACTCCAGGTGAAGGCTCATGGACTGCATCAACAGAAGCTCTTATGTCTATCAATGTAGACACCGGTGCAATTGGTTATGAGAATTGCATGTCTTTATTTGATGAGAACGAAATTGTTATGGTACAATTTGGTTATGTTGCAGGAGGTTCAACAGCAAACAAATATCCTTCTGGACAGAATATTGTTGATGTGGATGATGCAACTGAATGGGTAATGAGCGATCCTTATTGGACAGGTAAAGGCTATATCACTTCATTGAATGCAACAGGTAATCATGGTGATGCAGCTACATATTCACTTGAAATCACTGGTATTGGCGCATTAACAAAACACACAGCATAAATAAAAATTTTCTTCTTACATAATAAAATGATGGTTGGGTAGGATGGTTTTTATTCTACTCAACCATTTTCATTCTATATATTAGATTGACTATATTATTATAAAATTAATTAGTTATATATTATGCAAGAAGAAATTTGGAAAGTTTATAAAGATACACGAATTGATAGATTAGGTCGCAAATCTAATACTGGTGCTTTATGGGAAGTAAGTGATCAAGGAAGAGTAAAGAAAAATGGTAAATTATATGAGTGTAGATTATTACCTAATGGATATTTAATTATTAAATGTAAAAAATATATTACAATACATAGAGCAGTAGCTGAATTATTTATACCTAATCCAGAGAATAAACCATTTATTGATCACATTAATGGTAATAAATTAGATAATAGAACAATTAATTTACGTTGGGTGACAGCTAAAGAAAATGCTCAAAATAGACATTCATATAAAGGAGAAAATAATCCATTTTATAATAAACACCATAAAACAAATACAAAAAGACAAATAAGTGAATCATTAAAAACATATTACAAAAATATAAATATATAAATTTAGACATATGACTAAAGTAAACCGAGCCATAATTGTATATGGTAATGATGCTCATTTGAATATTCAAATGATGAAATTTGATAAAGCCACAAGTGAGTACATTGGCTTCGATTTAACACAAGTTACGGATTTAGATGTTTTTCTTATATGTTCTAAACACTCAACAGAAATACATTTAGACTATACAATCAACAGTCAATTTAATAATATCATTAATTGTGATATTGACTATAGATTGTTACATCCAAATGCTTCATACGGTGTGGTTGTTGAAGGATATGACAACCAAGATCATTTTAGATATGAAGCACTACCATCTGAAGGGTTTTTAGTAGTATCTAATACATCTGGATTAAAGATAACTGACGAAGTCAATACCATAGATCTCTCAGCCAGAACTGGATGGGGTATTTCTGTAAATGGAGCAGATTTAACGAACTATTACACAAAAGAAGAGGTAGATGCTCTATTAGAAAATATTGATTTAGAAGATTATTATACTAAATCAGAAGTAGACGATATTGTAGAGAATATTGAATTAACTCCTGGCCCAACTGGAGCTCAAGGACCTCAAGGAATACAAGGTGAGACTGGTCCTAAAGGTGACAAAGGAGACAAAGGAGATACTGGTGAGACTGGAGCTACCGGACCTCAAGGAGCTACCGGACCTCAAGGCGAGCCAGGAATTCCAGGGGCTACTGGAGCTACCGGTCCTCAAGGAATACAAGGAGAAACGGGCCCTAAAGGAGATAAAGGAGATAAAGGAGATAAAGGTGACACTGGTGAAACAGGTCCTACTGGTCCACAAGGTGAGACTGGAGCTACTGGCCCTACAGGTCCACAAGGTGAGCAAGGTATTCCAGGTGATCCAGGTCCAATAGGTCCAGATGGTTCTCCTGGTCCACAAGGTGAGACTGGTCCTACTGGTCCAACTGGTCCAACTGGTCCGACAGGTCCACAAGGTGAGACTGGCCCTACTGGTCCTGCAGGTACAACCGATTATGATGATTTAGAGAACAAACCAGACTTGTCAATCTATGCCACAGTGACTGGTGTTGAACAGGAAGTAAGTCATATAAATGCTATTATGGCCGCACTTGAAGCTAACAAAGCTAACAGATCAGAGTTAGCCACTGCCGTCACTGGTATTAACAACCAATTAAACCAAAAACAAGACACATTAGTATCTGGTCAAAACATCAAAACCATAAACAATCAATCAATTCTTGGTAGTGGCAATATCACTATTGAAGGTGGTGGAGCTACTGGTTCATTCACACAACAACAAGCAGACTGGAATCAAACTGATAACACACAACCAGACTATATAAAGAATAAGCCAGACATGGCACAATATGCTGGTATGGTGAACTTGAACACTCTTGCTCAATCAACTATAAATGAATTCAACAATGTTGATACAAAGCTAAAAGAGCAATCAAGCAATGTACAACAAGAAATATCATCACTGAAAGAAGAAGTTGATCCAAAGATTAACGATATAGAAGAGCAACTTCGTTCTACAGCTATGATATTGAATAAGATGAGTGCTTCTGGTGGAGGTGCTACTGGTACTATGCCAACTAATTATGTAGAGTCATTCAATGGTGAGACTGGAGCAGTTACATATACAGCACCTGTAACTAGTGTAAATGGTATGACAGGAGCTGTTACTATACAAGCTGGTGGAGATCCTGGGTTTGTTAAAGTTGGAAGTGGTGCAGTAGTTTATAGTTCAACTGGTTATTATACAACTGTAGGTAATAATTCAGTTATAATAGGTGAAGGACATGCAACAAACCCAAATTTACAAATAAAAGCATCTGGTTATAATTCTCTTGCTCAAGGCGAAAGAACACAAGCAATTGGGGGAAATTCACATGCAGAAGGTTATAGCACAAAAGCAAGCGGAAACCCCTCACACGCAGAAGGTTCAAGTACAACAGCAGGAGGAAATGCTTCACATGCTGAAGGTTCAAATACAATAGCAAATAATGAGGTAGAACACACAAGTGGAAAATATAATGTATATAATTCTAGTATAGGATATTTTACTGGTAGTAATTCTCTTAATTTATTCGATATAGGTAATGGGAGTGGAAATAATAATCGACATAATGCTTTTGAAGTAAGACAAAATGGTGATATCTATTATTCTGATACTGAAAAAATTGATGGTTCAACTGTTCATTACTATGATGCACCAATGAGAAAATTACAAGATGCAATGGTAACATCTACTACGAATGGTCTGAAAATCGAAGTGACATCAGCCTTACCCGCTTCACCTGATCAATCGACCATTTATATTATACAAACAACCTAAGAAATAAAACTTCTTTCTATGAAACGAAGTGTAATAGAAATAAATCTACAAAACAATATACTATGAAACAATATTTAAGTAATTTTTCTAATAGAGATAACTTCACTATATTCAAGCATTCAGACAAATATGATAATGTATCAGTTGCATATTTAGTAGATGAAGATGAAGTCATTTACAACAATACAGAGAAATCACCTTATGAGCTCCAACCATTCACTATGACAGTTGTAGAAGAAGGTGAGAATCCTCCAACATACTATCGACCATTTACTGCATTTGATACAACTCGTGGCACTTATGATGGCAATCCATTCTGGGTGAAGATTTCAACTGACGGTGGTCATACTTGGCATAAAAGCACAAACAATGACACACACTGGGATATTCATGTTAAAGCTAATCAAGGCGTGCAAATTATATCAAATGGAAAATTGCATAACTTGTCATTCTGGACAGACACCTTGGGAGAAGTGCCAGAAGGCATGCGTGTTGCCTTTAGTGGTAATATCCTCTCACTTGGTGGTGGTGACAACATGCATATCAACTTCACAGATGAGTTGATTAATCAATTTGGTTTTGGTGTAGATTGGTCACCTTGGGATTTCAATAAAGATGGATATCATACTATCATCAAAGATTGTAGTAATTTGTATATGCCACAGCCCCCATATGGAGGAGCATATGGTTATATGTTTGCTGGTTGTCGAAATATGACTACAGCACCACACATTCACATGTTGTTGAACTCTTATTATGTTGATCCTAATAACTCTCATGGTCGTGGCCCATTCCCTTGGACATTCACTGACCACTATGATAATACTGAAAGATGGGAAACCGCAGCTCAGCCACTTGATTTGAGAAACGTTGTGATAGACATTCCTAAGAACTTGCTTGTCAATGTCCCACTTGGTTCTGGAATGATGAATGGTGTCAAGATGAGCTATCCAATGACATTTGTAGAGCCTAACATCACATTCAAGGGTACTGATTATTCACTTTACTCTATGTTTGATAGTGCAGAAGGACTTACAACAATGCCAACACTGAACTTACATAATGGATATTTAGAATGGGTATTCAACAACTGTAAAGTACCAGACTTGTCTAACATATCTATATGGCAATGTGGAACTGATGACAATGTATTTGGTGAATGTCGTAATATGACTAAGACACCAAAACTATATTGTAATCTAGATGATAACCGTATTGCTAGTTGTGATTCACTCACTGACTTGTATTTGTTAGGAAGAACTATTAACACAAGTTTATACTTTGACAACAATTCTTGGAGCAATGTTACAATACATTATGCACAATGGTGTGACAATTTAAGTGATGCACAATCTACTTATAGTGATGCAACTTTCTCTGAGTATACTGATGCAATATTCTTAGTCAACTTGAAATATGAATCAACACAGAATGTATTTGCTAATATAGATAGTGTAGATTATCAAGAATATGTATTGAAAATGGATGATCGTTATTTCTCTCATTCACTTTGGGCAAATAATGATGAGTTACAAGATATTGGCAATAATCAATGGTTCCATGACAACATTGCTAGTATGACTTCACATGTTATATATAAAGGTGAAGCTTATGAACTCACACATCTTGGTACAGAGACTGTTACTTTGACTGGTGACTTCAGTGATGAAATAGATATTGAGATGTTCTCTTATAGTGTTGGTTCTACTACACACAAGATTGGACTTGCATGGTTTAGAAGCACTGATTGGAGTGAAAGATATACCATGTGGTTGCCAACAGACAATGACTATTTTGAGAACATCACTGTGGTATTCTCATATAACGCACCAACATCAGATATAGGTGTTAAGTTTTTAAATTACGATCTTGTCTAATATAATATATCTTAAACAGTTAAGGATAATATGGCTATATTAAAACAGATATGAAATCTATTTGATTTTCATTAATAAGATAATAGAGTATTAATCCTTAACTATTTATTTATTATGAGTAAAGAAATTTGGAAAGTTTTTAAAGATACTAGAATTAGAAAGAATGGCAGACCAGATTCAAAGGGTGCTTTATGGGAAGTAAGCGACCAAGGCAATGTAAAGAAAAATGGTAAATTATTTGAATGTAGATTATATAAAGGATATAAAGTTTTTAATTGTGTGGCAGTCCATAGAGCCGTTGCCATGCTATTTATCCTTAATCTAGAGAATAAACCATGTGTAGATCATATTAATGGAAATAAACTAGACAATAGAGTTTGTAATCTTAGATGGGTAAGTTATAAAGAAAATATGAATAACCCAATAACAAGAAAACGTAATAGTGAATCACATAAAGGTAAAACCCAATCAGAAGAACATAGAAAAAATTTAAGTGAATCAATAAAACGATACTGGTCAAATAAGAAATTAAATAAATATCATTATGAATAAATGACAGGAATAATATTAAATAATATATCAGATTGCTATATAGGTAGTAATCAAGTTTCAGAAATATGGTTGGGTCAGACAAAAATCTGGCCTAACCAATCACATGACTATTCTACTGATTATTTGACTTTTGAATGTGTCTTACCTGGTACAATTACTTGGAATAAAACATCTAGTGCTCCAGACAGAACAATATCATATAGTACAGACAATGGAAGTACATGGACATCAGTTACATCATCTGAAAATGGTACTTTAATGTATTATTTTAATAATTCTGGAGATAAAATTATAGTAAAGGGCACTAATACAGCTTATGGTCTTTATACATCTAATACTTATAATTATTTTGGAGGAACAGCTGCTGTACAAGTATATGGCAATATTATGTCGTTAATATATGGAGATAATTTTATAGGACAAACAACTATGAATTCTATTGGTTATATATTTTATTCTTTATTTCGTGAATATGACGGATTAATTGAAGCTTGTAACCTTATATTACCATCAACAACATTAGTAGAAGGTTGTTATAGACTTATGTTCTATCGTTGTTCAAATTTATACAATACTCCAACTTTACCAGCAATGACGTTAGCAGATTATTGTTATAGTAGAATGTTTGCAGAATGTCCACGATTAGTAACCGCTCCAGAATTACCAGCAACGACATTAGCTATTGATTGTTATTTTGGAATGTTTAGAGATTGTACATCATTAATTGCTGCACCTGAATTATCAGCTACTATACTAATAAATGCTTGTTATCAAAATATGTTTAGCGGTTGTACTTCACTTAATTATGTAAAATGTTATGCGACTGATATAAGTGCTACAGATTGTATAAGTAGTTGGTTAAATGGTGTTTCTAGTACTGGTACATTCTATAAAGACAGTAATACTACTTACCCAACAGGAACTAGTGGCATACCAAGTGGATGGACAGTTGTAAATATATAGTTGAAAATACTATTTTTAATATATAAAGAACAAATAAATACAACTATATAATTACATGAAAATACAAATTAATGAACAAGAATTAGAGTTACATTATTCACTTCGTATCTATATTATATATGAGAATATGACTGACAAGTCTATTGAACCAGACGACTTCTTCAAGATGACAAATGTAATAACTCTATTGTATGCAGCAATAGTAGCATCATTACAATATTATCGTAAACCTGCTTCATTAGATTGGAATGATTATATGGATTGGTTAGATACACAAGGTGGAGACAAGATTCTTGTAGAGTTTGCTAATTGGTTTGGAAAAGAATCAGAAGCACAAAAAAGTATGGAACCAATACTCACATCTGAAAACGGTACAAAAAAAAAGAAGGCAAACCAGTCAAGAAAATAATAAATGAAGCAATGAAGAGACTTGTAATTGAGAGAAATATTCTTGATTACAAGTACTTCATGGATGAAGCTCAGCTATATGAGATTGTCATTCTAGATAATATGATAAACTATGCTGATAGGCTAGCTTTTGAAAGAATGAGAATGATAGTATGGAGTAATTTCAAATCAACTGGTTGTAAGGTGCCAAAACCTGAGAAGCTAATGCCATTCTCAACAGACAATGATGATGTTGAAGTACTAGAAAGAGATGAGTTGAATGAAATAGGTAAACACTTGAAGAAAATGTTCTCAACCCCTAAAGATAAAAATATATGATTCAATTAAATGGCAAATAGAGTATCAGTTGAGATTACCGCTAATACTAGTGGATATAAGAATGCTATTGATGAAGCAAAAGGAGCTAATAGACAATTCCAGTCTTCTATTAGTGATCTAGATATACAAAAGCTTAATAGAGAATTTCGCTCTGCACAGAAAGAAGCACAAGGCCTTGCTCTACAGATGGGTAAACTAAAGCGTGAAGGCAAAGTAGACTCTGCTGAATATAGATCAATGGCCAAATCATTCCAAGAAGCAAAGAACAAGGCAGCAGAATTACTAGATATAGTAGATGACACTAAAAAAGAGATAAGAACAATGGCATCTGACACCGTTGCATGGGATGCTATGAAAGAAGGTATCAATGTAGCAAGAGATGGGTTGTCTGCTATCACAGCATTGACTGGAGAGAATGAAACATTAGAGAGAGTACTTAAAGACTTAGCACAAATACAGACAGTAGCTAATGCTGCTATATCTATTGGTAATGCACTTCAAAAACAAAGTGCATTGATGTCTGGCATACGTAAAGTACAAGAAGCTGCATTGACACGTGCAATAGACATGGAGACAGCAGCAACTGGTCGTGCAACAGTAGCACAACGAGTATTCAATGCTGTAGCAAAGGCAAATCCATATGTATTGCTGGCAAGTGCTATTCTTGGTGTTGCCGCAGCATTGGGTGTATATGCAGCAGTTACAAACAAGACAAATGAATCAACTAAAGCATTAGAAGAAAACAATAAAGAGCTATCAGAACAACAGAAAAGGCTTAAAGACATATCTGATACATATAAGTCATCCTATGCTTCAGGTTTAGCTAAGACACTTGTTACATATGACAAATTAAAAACTGCTTATTCTGAACTTACTTCTAACCATGAAAAGACTCAATGGATAGAGAAGAACAAAGACAAGTTCAAAGACTTAGGATTAGCTGTTAATTCTGTTACTGATGCTGAAAACATATTTAAGAATAATACTGGTGCTGTAGTTGAAGCATTTAAGTTAAGAGCTCAAGCAGCCGCAGAAGCAGCAAGATTAGAATCATTGTATGCTCAGAAGATAGAAGCAACAGAAAATGCCCAAGGACAAGCAGTTAAGTTCACAGCAGGCCAAAGACTGCAAGGATCTGATGCCGATAGATATGGACTACAAGAAGGCAAGGACTATACGCATAAAAACGGTCAAGTTGGTATGTTCCTTACTGAAGAAGGTGCAATAAAAGCAAATGCAGAAGCACAAAAACGAGCAATACAAACTGCTACAAGTGATATTGATAAAGAAATTCAACGTTCAAATGACAGATTAGATACAGTCGTACATCAATATGCAAGTACATTAGAACAGTTTGGTATCAAAGAATCAAGTAGTTCAGGTTCAGGCAAAGGTGGAAGTAACAATCAGATAAAATATATTCAAGGTAGCTTAACAGATTTAGAGCATACATTATCTGAATTGAAAACTAAATATAAGAATGGATTTCTCCCTAATGTTTCACCTGAAAAGTATATTGAAACAGTTAAGAGATTAGAAGATGCAATTAGTAAGAAAAAAATTGAGCTAGGAATTGAGCTTGAACCTAATGACCTTCAAAAGATAGATCAAAAGAAGAAGGAATTAGAGCAAAATCAACTTAATGTCAAAACTCGTCTTAGTGCAGAACAATATCAAGCTGAACTTAAGAAATTAGAAAACGAAGAACATCAAGTAAAAGTAAAACTAGGATTTGAAGTTGAAGAATCAGAGTTTGATAAAATAACAAGAGAAACCCAAGAAAAGCTTAATAAGATAACTTTTGACATTCCAGTTGATATATCAGCAGAGCCATCTGAATTAGACAAAAACAAAAAGGAATTAGAACAGCTTACATATATTCAACAGCATATTAAGTTATCAGAGGAAGACAAGGCAATAGTAAAAGAACAGATTGAGAAGCTAAATAAAGACATTGAAGCAGAGGAAATAACATTAGGCATCAAAGCACCAAAGACAGTAATAGATCAAAAACAAGGCAATATTGATGAATTAACTAAAAAAGCAAATGATATCTATGCTGCCCATGGTGGTATGCCAGATCCAAATACAGATGCATATCAGCAACTACTTGAGATATTCAAACAGATAAGAGATACACAAGCAGAAATTAATGCAATGCAAGAGCCATTAGCTGCAGCCGAAGAAAAGCATAATAAAGCAGTTGAAAAACGAACCAAGACAATGAATGGCGTCAGCAAAGCTATAGGCAATATCGGATCTGCTATGGCTTCACTTGCTGATGAGGAAGATAAAGGAACACAAGCAGCTGCTATCATTGTACAGGCTATAGCTAATGTAATCGCTGGTTATGCTTCAGCATCTGCAGAAGCAGGCGGTACGTTAGGACCATGGGGTTGGGCTGCATTCTCAATTGCAGGTTTAGCTCAAGTAGCAGCTACTATTGCTCAACTTAAAAGCTTAAGTTCAGGATATGCAGCTGGTGGTTTCATTCCTGGTACATCGTATTCTGGTGATAGACTGTTAGCAAGGGTTAACTCAGGTGAGGCAATCCTTAACACACAACAACAAAAACGTTTTATGGATATAGCTAATGGACTATATATACCTGGAGCTGCTGGACCACAACAGGTAGTAGTGACAGGTGAGATAGATGGAACAAAAATATTGCTTGTTCAAAGAAACGCCAACAAAGTAAGAAATAAAAGCGGAAACGCAATAACATTTTAACTATGCAAATTACAGGACATTTCAATGACATAAACAACAAAACCAGATATGATATCTTAATAGAAAGACCTGGTGATGCATTACGCAGATATGAAATCAAAGACCAAGAGTTTAATGATAATTCTATCTGCTGGGGTGACAAGCCCATAACTATTTCATGTGATTATTCTGATACATTCAGTCATGTGATAATAAAGTCAGCTACTATCAAGTTTGTTACTAACTTCAATCTCAAGGATATCATATTAGCTAATAACAATAGGGATATATCTTGTACTATAACTGCTACTAACTTAGAAGTAGAAAATTCAGCAGCACAGACTATATTCTTTGGTTATGTTGAGCCATTATGCTTCAATGAGCCGTATGCGCATAACTGGGAATCAATATCAATCACAGCAACTGACACATTAGCAACAAGTCAGTATATTAAATATCCTCCATTGATGCTTGAAGACTATGACCCAGAAACGGATGAAATTGATCCATGGAATGATATGTGGAGTCCTTTAGCTACATTGAATACTATATCTGAAAAACTTGAGCTAACTCTTGATACATCTAATCTATCATCTGATATAGTTACAGCATTAAGTACGACAAAGATATCTAACTCAATATGGATTGGAGACTCACCAGATGATTTTAAGATGTGCTCAGAAGTGCTTGAGACATTAGGCAAATATTGGAACATCTGGTTTATAATAGAAGGAAATACTCTTGTTTGTATTGACTGGCATAATCAAAACAGAACAGCAGTTCAGTTGACAAAGAACGATGTGGGTGGAGCAGATACAAACTTATCTAATGCAGATGCCTATACACAGATAAAATTAGCTTGCAATATTGAAGATGCTGATGCTATAATTGAGTTTGGAGATGATTTAGCTAGCCCATATACTCACTATGCACTTTATTTAGATGAATTAGTATCTGAAGGTGGTGGAGACAATGCATTCTTAGCATATCAAAACCTGATATTAAATAATGAAACAATAGATGAAGGAAAGAAGCATTCATATATCTATAAGAACTTTTGCTGGGTTAAGAAATCGAATCTATGGGATTTTGGGCAAGGCTCATACGTTACATATGCCAATCTAGACAGTACACCTAACAAGACACAACAGGAAATACTACAATGGCTTAGAAACAATAGAGGCAAGGGTGCATTTATATCATTTGGGAGAACAGACAAATCACAGTCGTCGGATAATGCACCTATTAACTCTATTGATCTGAAGGACTATTTGATCATATCTATCATGGGTGATGACACAACAGATAGTGTAATGTCATTCTCAGATCAAAATCCAATTTGTTCATTTAGTGGTTCATCTACTGCGTTTACACCTGCTGATTCTGATACAACAAACTATATCATTATTAGTGGACAGATTCTATTGAACAAACTATATGCACAGACAGGTTTTCCTATGCATTGTAAGTATAAGAAGAATGGTGGTGGGGAATATGATGAAGTAAATGGTAATCTTGGAGCTGATGCCCAGCATACATTGGAAGACGCAAAATCATTGATTGATGGTACAAATCCTTCTTATTATTCTTTGGGACATCTGTTGATATATGAAAAGACTGTTCCACGAATAAGTGATAATGAATATGGTGCATACTATAATCATAAATATTATAATGGAAATGCAGGAAGTGAGGCATATACTTCTACTCCATGCTTGTACGGCGACTTAAAGCAGGACAAGTACAACAAGACAATGAAGTATGAATATTCTTATGTAGATGGAATGGGCAAGAGAATAGACAATACATCAAAGATTCCTATACTTATATGCGAAATGAAAATAGGTGAAGGAGAAGCCGCTAAATATTGTGTTGAACGAATGGACTTAGGTGTAAATGGATGGGGCAAATTCCAATGGTTGACTGATGCTCAAATAAAAGGACAAGAACCATGGCTTAATCCAGTTACAGGTAGAACACAAACAGAACCAATCAAGATGGAAAACAACTATTGGTATAACTTTACAATAGGAATAAATCCAAAATGTGATGACTATATAATTGGACAAACTTATGATATTCAGAATACAATTTGGTATTATGATGATGTTGAAGGAAAAGGAACTGCAATACCAATACACTTCTCTGATGCATTAGCTGGTCCTGTATCATTCAAGATCATTAAGCCATTCAATATAACATGGCAGAAGACAAATAAGTCAGTTCATGGTTGGTGGATATTCAGTAGAACTCACTGGAACGCTACATATCAGCCTATCCTTGAGAAACTTAGCTCTATTATGGTATCTGACTTCAAGATTGAGCTAACATCAGACAAAGGCAAGATACAGAATAACTCAGCTAACAATGATTTAGTATATGCCAGCAATATGAATGATCAATATATTGAGGACCATGAAGACGATGTAGATATCTGTACAATGATTACAAGTAAAGAAGCAGCTGACTGGGGTACAGACATGGTAATTTCTAAATCACATGTCATAAAATCTGATGGAACACCATTCTATGGATTCCCTATATATGAAAATGACCCACCTGAGGAAGACGAAGAGCCATTATACTACATTAAGCCAGAGCAAATGTATGTAGATGGTTTCTATAAGGAATACTTCACACCAAGAACAGTAGTTGAGTCATCCGTATTTATCAATCGTAGATTTAATTGGCTGTTAAACCCAACTGCATACAGATTCTATATTAATTATGTGGATGGTAATCTCGGACAAAATGATTCATTATCAGATAATGCTTGGTATACTCCAGTTGGATATGACGCTGACTTGAAGTACAACAAAGCTAAATTCACATTTAAAGACATGAAATATATACCGTTAGAAGAATAATGGCAGAACAAACTCAAACTAATATTACTGCTTATGGTAGACCTAAGTCATCTCGAGAAGGTGGATCTACTGTTATAAACTATACTGTTAATGGTGGAGGCTATGGGTCAAGCAATATAAATGCAAGAAGCGCTACAATCAATAGAATAAAATCTGAACTGATTGATACAAATATTCTCAATGCAGGCACAGGAAATTTCGTATATCTTGTAGCAACTGATGGCACTATATCTACATTGCGAGGAACAGATTTGAACTATCAATCAGGCTATATAGATGAACTGCAATCATCAAAGATTAAAGCTCATGAATTGACAATGAATGAGCCAAACGATATAGCTAAGATAACTACGATATTCAATGAATATCTACAAGGCAAGGAAATAGTTACTGACTATCTTACTGTAAATAAAGCGGCCCATTTCTTTGAAGTGGTTATCGATAAGATCAAAAGTGTAGGAGGAACAATTATCAACACAGCTTGTAATAGTACAATCGACTATGTTCGAGGATTGGATGCAAATGATGAATTAACGGATAATCCAATTAAATATAGATGTTATTTCAAACGCACACAAGACGATGGTACTTTTATTACTAATGACTGGGCCGTTCACGACCAAGCAATATGTCAAGCATGCAATCTTGTCCCTGGCACATCGTATGACAAAGGAACACACTATTACTGGAGACTAGTAGTAGATAGAAACAATGAGAATGCCCCTGTTTATGTCAATTTCAACACGGGCGAGGTTGATGACGAATCTACTACACAGCCTGACTATTTTGTTGTATTCAAATATGGAGAAGGCACATCAATTATATTTACATATGATAAGACAATTGGAAATGATGGAGGTCAGCCAGTTAAAAAGACGGTTACAGCTTATACTTCAACTGGTGACATCGCAACTGATATGACTGTTACTACTGATGGAATAAAGCTTAAGATTGAAGATACAATACATGGCTTGAATGTTGTCCCAGATGAGGAAAATGTAGGTACATCATATGATGTAGATGGAAATCCTACTACTATTACACAGAAGCCTGTTATGATTGGTGGTGGTGATGCTACGTTCTCATTTGAAACAATGTCGCCTACAAGACTAAACGTAGCATTCGTATTTGATGATGGCACAATTGAATTCCATCCTATTGGCTCTATTATTGAAGAGTATAATACTAATCATGCTGCAGATCCAAATTATACAGCATTGAATCCTGATAAAGACTATTTGACAGAATACAGTGTTGGAGTTATAAGCGAGAAGAACATTAACTATGTATCTATTACATCGGATGAAGTAAATGTTTGGAATTGCTGCCATTATGTTGATTTAAGTAATGAACAAGGTGAATACGATGTACCAACTCATTTAGATGGAAACAACTATGACATGGCTCCAGTTGCTGGTGACAATATTGTTCAGTTAGGATATAGATATGGAAGTAATCCTACTGCTGATGAAAGGGCAAGAGCAAGTGCCATCATTATAGCATCATATAAGACACCAGATGCAGGCATTAACCCACCTTCATATGCTCAATATATGGACATTACTGATTTCGACTTAAGCTCACATAGAAAGACCTATTTTGATGCTACAAGATTTGTAATCAATAATGCTGATATTGAAGACACTACTATCGACATATATAGAATGGTGCCTGAACAAAATCCTGTTATATGGGATGGAAGCAGTTTTAATACTGGTGCAAACGGATTTGAAATTAGCTTCTTGCTAAATACAGCTGGTCTTAGTCAAAATGTGCCTACAAATATGTATGTAACATATGCAATTGAATCAACTGTTCAAGCAAACAATGGACGTACAGGAACGGTGACAGCAGGTAATCACCCAGCTATTCAATTATTAGAAGGCGATGTTTCTATTAATGCTATTTTATATAATTCTAGTAATATGCAAGTAGATGTATTAGAAGTATCGATTATCACAATGACTAACCTTACTAATGGTGCTAATGGTGAATATGATCAATGGGCATATGTAAACAGAGAAAACAATCCAGGATATCCTAATGAAAATAGAGATAATAATACAAGCAGTACTGCAGCATATCCACCTACTGGAACTTCAGGCGGCGTTACATTTAATTGGAATTCAAAGCCTACTACACCAACAGGCACACAAAACTCTTGGATGACTACACGTCATATATCATTTGATAGTTCAAATCAGCCTGTATATGGGGCTTGGTCATATCCATTAAGACTGAATGGTGAAGATGGTCAAACAGGTGCTGATGGTACAGACTTTGAATTTTTATATACAAGAAATAATGGTAAATTAAATGCACAGGGTGTAAGAATAGCAGACCCACCATATGCACCAGTTTATGATGAAGATGGCAATATAATTAATGACCAACCTAATTGGCAGGGAATAGATTATGATGGTGTTGAATGGACTGATAATCCACAAGGTGTACAACCTGATTTGCAATTTGAATATATGGTGCAAAGAAAGAAATTACCAGGTAATGATATATGGGAAGATTATGAACCATCTGTTGCAGCAGTATGGTCTAAATGGGGTGAGAATGGACAAGATGGCGATGGAATAAAATATATCTTTACAATGGCTTCAAGTGGAGCTTTAAATGCTCCTGTGTTCAGTCCTAATGGTTGGAACGATGTGTGGAGTAATCGTTTTGACTCTAATAATGGATCAACAAACAACAGACATATGTGGTATGATGATGCATTTAGTCCAACAGATACTGTAATAATTGATCAAGATGGAAATACATGGACTAATTCTAATGTGTTATGTTCAATATCTAAGACATATAATACAGTTAATGGTGTTACATGGTGGACAGACTGGAGTACACCTAAAACCTGGGTAATGTATGTACAAGATGGCCAGCCTGGACAACCCGGTGCTACTGGTGCCCAAGGCGAACCAGGTGAAGGATATATATTAACACCAGTAAAGCGTACATGGGAAGTTGCATTAACAGAAGTTACAAATCAGACATATGAAAACCTTGCAAGCATTGTTACAGCTGATTTAGAATATAAGATATCTCATTGGAGAGGTGATGATCAAATAGAAGAAGTTGATTTAACAAGCGGTGATGGATTTTCAGTAAAAGCAATTGTAAAAGACGGAAGTAACAATGTACTTAAAAATTATACATTAACTAAAAATTTAACTTATGATAAATTTACTCTTAATGTATCTAATGTACTTCAAGATATAGGAGCAGCTTATGGTTGGAATAACTATAACTATAACTACAGACGAATCATAACAGAAGGAGATGCTACTGCAGTCAATTCTCTGCCTGTTACATTAGAAGTTCAATTATTAGACGGACAAACAGTCATAAATAATGATATAAGAACATTAATTACTGAAGGCAAAGGATTGTTTATTAGTACTAATTCTGCACTTCAATCTGTTTATCAAGGAGTTGGTGCTACTGGACCAACACAATATAGTAATTACTTTACAAACTTACAGCAAACTATGAAAGGAATTGAACTAAGTGCAGCTGAAGCAATAGTTGGATCTAATGGTGCATTCACTACATTTGGTTCAGATCATTTGCCACAGACTACTACTGAAAAATGCTTCTTAACAGCTTATACTAATTCATACGCGTGGCCAGGAGGTAGTGCAATAAGTATATATGATGCTTCAACTCCAACTGGTGTTTATAATAATAACGGAACAGTTTGCTATGATGGAACAAGCTATTGGAACAGTTCATCTAGTATTCCATCATTAGATACATCAAAACCATATATGTGGATGGTTAGAGGATATCGAACATATGATAGCTCTAATAGCACTTATACACCTTGGAAAACTAACACACCTGTATTATGGGGTGTATATGATCCTGACGGAACAATATATAATAATGCTAACTTAGCTATTACTGCACGTAGTATTAAGAATTCAGTATCTTCAATAACACAAAATTATGCAACAAAAGCAGAATTAGAAGTAACCGCTGACAGGATTACATCAACTGTTGAATCTATATCTAATGCAAGAGACAACTTATTGGCAGATACAACTTTTGATAGTGTTGCTGCAACTGTTACAACTGGTGAATGGATGATACAAACTGGAACCGGTACTGTTAATGGTTTATCTGATACTACAGAACAATATCAGGGAAGTAATTGCTTGATATTTGATTCACGAGGAAGTGGCAGTACTAGTTCTTTGATAGGTATTGGTCAATATATACCTGTAGATATATTTGATTCAAACGAGCCATATACATTATCTGTTTATGTTAAGAAGGTCACAAATAATGGATCAAATGAATTTGGTCTACTTGGATGGACGATTCCAAATAACAATATAATAGACTATACTAATATGACTGGAAGTGCAGGCCCATCAGAAACAAATGTAAGTGTAAATGGTACAGGTCCATATTATGATCAAGGTGCTCCTCGTGTTAGCTGGTTTATTAATGATAACGAATGGCATAGATTATTCATTACATTTAAAAACATAGCTGCATATAGTTCAGGTAAAGCAATGATTGGTATTAGAAACTGGAAGACTGGTAGTATTGGTAACCAATATATTGTTTCAATGCCTAAGTTAGAAAAAGGATCTACACCAAGCTTATGGGTTCCTGGCACTGTTGATAATAAAGCATTAAAATCTGAGATTACACAAACAGCAACTGAAATTACCGCTACTGTTACTGATGGACTTCAAACAACTGGTATTGATATAGAGCAAGGTAAGATTGAATTAACTGCAAGTAATACAATTATTAATGGTAACTTGAATATACGAGCAGGCTTATTCTATAGTAGAACATATACAGTTCCTAATGCTATAATGCCTACTTCTACAACAAGATATACATTAACAATAGATCCAACTATTACTGGTGATAATTATTCATATATTAGTTCTGGACAATATAAAATACCAGGAGCTACGATGTATCTATTTAAAGAAATACCATGGGGTACATCTACATCAGATAGAATAACAAATTTAGAATTACCTGCAGCATCTAATTATGATGGATTGGAGATATCAGTATTTAATTTGAATACAACAAGCGGTTATAATGTTGTTTATACACAATTGAGAATTAAAGTACCAAGCTCTGATTATTTATATGCCCCAATTGGCGGAAGTAACTTCTTTACAACAACTGTTTTACAGGACAGTGGAAGAAGATATATGTTAAATCAACCTTACACTGGTGGATCTGGACAATTTGGACCATATTATATGAGACAATATCCACTTCAATATACAAGTGGAACACAAGGTGATAGCTTATTGATGTTCCCAAATGTATACTATAAGTTTAAAGCAATTGCAGGAAATTGGTATGTAATTGATGGATTGTTTAATGGTGAATAAGAAATAAATCAATATTAAAAAAATGAGGTAGATGAAAAAAAATCTACTTCATTTTCGAATTTATTATAAACTCTTTCTATATTAAAGTAGATATGAAATCTACTTGATTTCATTAAAGTTGAGTTTTTTATTTTTATAAATTAAACATTATTTAATTACTTTTGAGTGAGTGGTTTGTGAAAATAGCTCACTCTTTTTTTATATATACAAAAAAAGTGGCTTGGTTACTGTTCTTCACCAAGCCAATCTCCCCAGAATATGTAATATATACTTCCTAATGGAAATGGTAATGGAATATGGAAGTATACATATTAAAAATAGTACAAATCCATGTAAAGTTCAAAATTTATGGAAAATATTGTTAAAATCTTCATAATAATTTGAACTTT
>JAEIGA010002787.1_pt1 | contig 27645 bp, 21 predicted proteins | sample 9270691 | NCBI WGS metagenome assembly JAEIGA01 (sample SAMN17057246, study PRJNA624740) | gut metagenome | biome: biome; isolation source: fecal sample | host: Bos grunniens | place: China: Xizang | collected 2019 | reverse complement strand
ATGATAAAAACAAAATTTATGGGGGATATTGAAAATCCTGTTTGGGAATATGAAACCGCAAAATGGGATCCTGATTTTATAACATCAAATAACTTATCTGCAACTTTTTCTTTTAACCAATTAGGTGGGGTTTTTTCAGAAAGTTTCACTGTTACAGCCAATCTTCCGCCTTTAGTAGATTCCTATACATTTTCTTTAAAATTAAAATTTCCATTTTGCGATAGTTTACAAGCCTCTTTGGGATATAAACAAAAATCAAAAACTGATGAAACTTGGGTAAAAACTCCTTTGTCTCAAAGTTCAAGTTGGAGTTTTTTTGATAAAAAACTTTCATTTTCCCAAAACTTTAAATATAATTTAGAAAATAAAAGTGCAGAAAATATGTCTCTTTCTTTAAAAGGTTTTGGATTAACTCTTTCTTATACTATGAGTTATACAAATCCTTATACATTTTCCATTTCAGATGGAACTTGGAATATTGTAGAAGAAAAAGAATTTTTGCCTTATGAATTGCGTTTAAATTATTCACTGCCATCTAAAAAGTTTACACCTTTTAATGAAAAACTAAGTATAGCTCCAACCCTTTCTTCAACATTGAGTTTTGATTTAATTCAAATTACAGATTCATATTTTTCTTTTACTCCGGGTTTTACTATTAAAATCAATAATTTCCTTGATTTTTCATTTTCTTCAGAAAGCCGAAATGATGTAATTTATCGATATATGCAAGATTATATAAAACTTGGAATTAACACTCCTGGAGAAACCAATGCTTTTAAAGATTTGTTAAATTCTTTTGCCTTTGGTAATAATAGTTTGCGTCAAGCTTCTGGATTTAAGTTAAAAAGATTAAAAATGACTTTAAGCCACGATTTACATGACTGGACTTTAAATAGTAGTTTTACTCTTGAACCAAGATTGATTAAAACATCAAAACCATATAGATACGATTTTTCACCATATTTCACCTTGTCTGTGGCTTGGAAACCTATGAGTAGTATGAAAACAACTGTGGAAGACAAATACGGTGAATTTATATTATATTGACGGAAAGGGGAAAATAAAAGTAAAATCTTTATTGAGTATACTTATGAAACAGAAAACAAACGAGAATCAAACAGATTATGTTAGAGGATTGAAGGATTTTATAAAATCCCATGTTTCCTCAATAATTGTGTACATTTTATGGTTTGCAGCTGTGTTGACTATTGCCTTTTTTGGAGTTGCAACATCTAACACAGTATTGTCTTTTTCTTTAAAAGATTATGAAGTTGGTCAAATATCAGATAAAACTGTAATTGCAGAAAAAAGTTTATATAGTGATAGTATTTATCCTTTTGAAATCAAAAAGGGTGAAACAATTATCAAAAAAGGCTTTCCAATTACAGAAGAATCTTTTAAGAAATTAGAAAAACTTGCAGAAACTCCTGAATATATTGATACTAGAGCCTTTGCCAATGCGGTTTTGTATTTTATGTTGGTTTCGGCTTTGATATGTTTTTTATTTACCAAGGGATTTTTAGATAAGGCTTTGCGTCTTTCAGAATTAATTTTCTATTCCCTTGTGTTTTTATTGGTTTATGGAATTTGTGTCTTTGGTCAAAAAATCCCAACATTTTCTTCGGATTTTTCACTGATTGTAATTCTTCCAGCTACATTTGTGGTTATATTAATTACAATTTTATACGGCCAAAAAGAAGCTGTATATTTTTCATTTATTTTATTTTTTGCAATTTATCAAGGAACAGCCTATAGCCCAGTTCCTGCAATTTTTGAATTATGTTCATGTTTAGCAGCTGTTCGGGTTGTTAGAAAAATGGTTCGCCGTTTTGATATGGTTGTTGCAGCCATTGTAATTGCCGTATTAAATGTTGTCTTCCTAGTAACTATTAGAATACTAATAAATGGTAATAGTGAAGGTTTTATTTTTGACGTGTTTGGAGTTGCTTTTAATGGATTCCTTTCTTGTATTTTAGCCTTAGGTTTCTTAACACCATTGGAATCTTTGCTAAATACTGCATCTGTTTTTAGGTTAATGGACTTGTCTGACCTAAACACACCGATGATGAGAAAACTCTTAATCACAGCACCTGGAACCTATAATCACTCTATGATGGTAGCATCTTTGGCAGAAAGTGCTTGTTCTGATATTGGTGCTAATCCTTTATTAGCTCGGGTTGGTGCTTATTATCATGATTTAGGAAAAATTGACCAACCTGAATACTTTGTTGAAAATCAAACTGGAACAAATAAACATGATGACATAAACCCAAGTTTGTCTGTTTCTGTAATTAGAAGTCACGTGAAAAAAGGTGTGGAAAAGGCTCATCAATTACATTTACCTTCTGAAGTTATAGACATTATTGCTCAACATCATGGTGATAGTGTAATTTCTTATTTCTTTAATGAAGCAAAAAAAATGGATGAAAATGTTTCTGAAACAGTTTATTCATATACTGGAGAACCACCAACAACTAAGGAAGCTGCTGTTGTTATGCTTGCAGATACTGTGGAAGCAGCCTGTAGAACATTGGACAAGCCATCTGTTTCTCGCCTTGAAAAATTTATACATCAATTGGTAATGTCTAAATTTGAGCATGGTCAATTGGAAAATTCTAATTTGACATTCAGAGAGTTAAACATAATTGAATCTTCTTTTGTAACTATTCTAGCAGGATATTATCACTCTAGAATTGAATATCCAGATCAAAAAGATCAGGAAGAAAAATCAGAAAAAGAAATGAAGATTGAAAAAGAGGATAAAAAATGAATCGAATTTGCGTTTCTGTTTTAGAGCAACTTCAAGCACCAGAATGGATTTCTGAAATAGAAGGATTTGTTCAAAAGATTTTGGAAAACCAAAAAAAAGATGGTTGGGAATTGTCTGTTTTGTTTTGCAATGATGATTTTATTCAAAATTTAAATAAAGATTTTAGAGAAATTGATTCACCAACAGATATTCTTTCCTTTGAAGATGGAACTGAATATGAAGATGAAGAAGGCGCTTGGTATTCAGCCGGGGATATTGCTATTAGTTTAGAAACTTTTGCAAAAAATGCCGAAGAATTTGGTGTTTCTCTAGATAATGAATTAAAAAGACTTCTAATTCATGGTGTGTTACATTTATCTGGAATGGATCATGGAGAAGCTCATATTGCTAAGGATAGAACTTTTGAGGGTGGAACATCCGAAGATAAAAAAATGCTTGAACTTCAAGAAGAATTGTTATTACTTTTAGATAACAAAATAATTATAAAATAAGGATTTTTAGAACAATTTAGGAAAAAAACATGGGGCTGTTTGACAAATTATTTAACAATAAGCACGAAGAACTTACACAAGAAGTAGGAAATGTTAATGAACAAGCGTTAGATGAAAAACGCGATATGATTGAAGGAATTGAAGAGTTACCAAACACAGCTGTAAAAGAAGTTATGGTACCTCGTACAGATGTTGCCTTTTTGCCATTGGATATTTCACAGGATGAATTGTTAGAAACAATATCAGAATCAGGACATTCAAGATTTCCAGTTTATTCAGAAAGCATAGATAATGTGGTTGGTGTTCTTTATGTAAAGGATTTAATAAATGTATTTGCAAAAAAAGAAGAAATTAAATTAGAAAAAATTCTTAGAAAAGCATTTTTTGTGCCAGAAACAAAAAGAATTGACTCTCTTTTACGGGAATTTAAAAAAAGACACGTTCATATTGCTATTGCCTTGGATGAATATAGTGGAGTTTCTGGAATTATTTGTTTAGAAGATATTATCGAAGAAATTGTTGGTGATATTAAAGACGAATTTGACAAAGAAGAAGATGATATTTTATTTGTAAAAGAAAACGAGTGGATATGTAATGCTCGTATGAACATTGATGATTTAAACGAAGAAATTGAAACATCAATTCCAAATGAAGGTTTTGATAGTATTGGTGGCTTTGTTTTTGACCTATTTGGTAAAGTTCCTGTGAAATTTGAAAAAGTATCTTGGAATGGATTGGATTTTATCGTTCAAGATATGCAAGGTCATGGGATTCATAAAGTAAAAATCATAAAAAGGATTGAAGACAGTGAAGAATAAAATTCAAAGGTTTCTATTAGTTTTTCTGTTTGTTTTTTGTGGAAGTATAGTTTTTGCACAAAGTGCTTCATTTTATTTTAATGAAGGGAAAAATCTACAATTAGCAGAAGACTGGTACGGAGCAATTGAATATTTCACTGAGGCTACAAGAAAAAATACTTCCTACGGAGAAGCATTTTTTGCTCTCGCAGAGTGTTTTTACGCTGTTGATGAATATGAACTTTCTTTATCTTATTTAGATTCTGCTTCCATGTATCTAAAAAATCGTGCTGATATTATGAATTTAAGAGGATTTTGTAATATTGGTCTTGGAAATTTGGGAGAAGCAGAAAATATTTTTGCATCTGTTTTAAAATCTTTTCCAAATGATATAGATGCTCGTTTTGGACTTGCAGAATTAAATATATTAAAGGGCAGAATTTCTGGAGCTGAAAAAGAGTATAAACAGGCCTTGTCTAGACAAAATACCAACAAAAAGGCTTTGTTATCTTTAGCATTAATTTCTGATGAAATGGGCAACAAAGAAGCAACTCAAAGTTATTTAAATCAAGCATTAAAATATCATAGTGGGAATCCCGAAGTTTATTATTTTGCAGCCTATATTGCAACAAAACAAGGGGATTTAAATCAAGCCGAAGCCCGAATAAGGACTGCAATTCACTTAAAATCAGGTTATGATGAAGCTTACGAACTTCTTGCCAATATTTTATACAAAGCAAATCGATTTGAAGAATGTATTGAAATCTGCAAGTATAGAATTGCTTTAGACAGAAGCTTAAGTTCTGCCTGGTATTTACGAGGTCTTGCTTCTGCTGCATTAAACAATTTTGAAGATGCCCTAACATTTTGGGAAACCGGACTTGATATTAATCCAAATGATGAAGTTATGCGTTCTGCTCTAGAACTTTTAGCCTTAGAATATACAGATATTGAAGATTATCGCCGAGAAGAATGGGCAAATTATCACTTTAATAAAGCAAAAGATTATGAAAAGAAATTTTATTCTGTTCAAGCAAGATATGAATATCGAAGAGCTTTAAGACTCAATCCAATGCATACAGAAGCAAGACTTGCCTATGCTGAGTTACTTTTGTCCGATGGATTACAGGAATCTTATTTATCCCAATTACAATTTTTAGTAGATTTAGGCCCTGTTAGTCAAAAAATATCAGACACAATTGAAGGTTATAATTCCTTATTGGCAAACTCTTTAACTGTGAAATGGAATACAAATCCATTTTATTACGATAAAAAACGGTGGAATGTTGGTATTTATTTTTCAGATTCCGAAAAAGATTTATATCATCTAGATGCTGGAAAAATTGCAACAAAATATTTAGAGGATTTAATTTTTTCTTCTGATTTTATAAATGGATATACAGATATTTCTGCTTCAAAAAATTATACATCTGCTTTTTCAGATGCTCGAAAAAATCAATTTGACTATTTTGGCCTTATGTCCTTTGATGAATCAGAAAGAGAAATTACTGTAAATTTGACTTTGTATTCAGGAAGAACTGGCAAAGAGGTTGCAAAATGGTCAGTTTATAGAACTGGTAACGATAAATTAGTTTCTTCTTTAAGATATATGCTTCAAAAAATTGAGTCTTCATTGCCAGTTTATGGAAAAATTGTAAATCGCATAAATTCAGATATTTTGATTGATATAGGTCAAAAAGATGGTGTGTCTGAAAATATTTCTGATTGGTTAATTGTAAAAAAAGGTGCAATAAAAACTGCTGATTCTGGAATTGGTATAACTTTCCTAGAAGAAGATGTTCTTGGCTCATTTTCTGTGGAAAATATTGGGGAAGAAATTGCTTCTGGAAGAATTTCTCAAAAAGGATTATATGATAAAATCAATATTGGAGACTATGTAATTCCTGTTGAAAAAATTATTCCAAGTGAAGAGACTTTAGAAAATCCAGAAACAGAGGAAAATGTGGCAAAAAAACAGTCAACATTGCTTAATCTATTGCGGGATATTAATAACTAAAACTATTTATTACGTATTGTTGCCATTTTTTTGAGAGTGCAGAATATACTTTTTCAGATTGTAAAAAACAATTCAAAGCTTGGGCGTGTTGTTGTGTAAAATAATAACATTCCCCAAGATAAAAATAAATTCTAGCAGTTGTATTTGCATCCTGATTATTTTGTAAAAGCACTTTAAATTCTTCTATTGCTTTAGGATAATTTGCTGATTCAAAGTAATTTGAAATAATAAGGCTTATTTCATAGGAAATTCCCACTGCCTTTTCAGGACTATCTTCTTCAAATATATGTGGAATAATTTTTTTATCTACTTTATTTTCGGATTCAGGATTTTTATAGCTGTTGGAATCTTTTGAAATTGAAATATTAGGCAAAGGCAATGTTCTTAGGTCCCGAGTTGATGGTTCATCGTTTTTTGTCAAAATTTCAGTTTTTTCTCTTTTGATGTCTTCATCTTTATTTTGTTTGCTTTCAATGAACAATGAAAGCTTTTGATTATAAACAGTTGTGTTTTCTGAAATAATTAGACTGTCGTATGTTTTTCCATTATTTAATTCATAAATTACTGCATAATATGGAGTAATTTGATTTATATCTGTAATCAAAAGTTCTGAAAATTCTTTATTTACCTTTGCAATTAAATTTTCTTTTGTGAGTTGATTTTGAGAAGTTATTGGATTTTTGTGTCCATAAATAAGAATATTTTTAATTTCAGTTTTGTCTTTTGGGTTTTCCCATGTTAATATAATTTTTTCATCTTTAATATCAATATTTATATTTTTTGCATAGGGTTTATTGCTTTGGGCAAAGGCTGAAAAAAGTATAGTAAGAAATAGGCAAGAAAAAATCGATTTTTGGATAAAATGTTTCATATAATTATAATGCTTCATATTTTATGGTTTGACAAGATATTATGTTTATTTTATTGTATAGTATGTTTGTTTCAGTAGTTTTAGACCCAGGTGGAATTGAATCTGCAAGAGCTTTGGCTTCTATTTTGCTCCAATATGGATTTTCAAAAGTTCAGCGTTCTTGTTTTGAATGTGCAACTTTCACCGAAAAAAACTTAAATACCCTAAAAAAAGACATAGACAGGGTAACAGATTATTATGATGTGGTAAGAATGTATCAATATCCCATTGATGGTATGATGGCAATTACAACATTGAATCAAAAAAAATGGCAAAGAATTATGCTAAGGCCACCAAAAGAAAAAAAATAATTTAAGGAAAGAATATGTTAGAAGATTATAAAATGCCAATCCAAGAATTAAAAGAAGATATCCAAAATGTTTGGGGGCGTCTTTGACTCCGCTACCATTGAAGCAAAAATCAAGACATTAGAAAACCAAAGTGGTGAACCTAATTTCTGGGACGACGCAAAAAAAGCAGAAAAAATCTTAGGCGAAATAAAGTATTTAAAAAATCGAATTGAACCATGGAAAGAATTAATTGCCACAATCGCTGATATTGAAGCAACTTATGAACTTGCCCTTGAAAGTGGAGACGAAGAATTATCCTTAGAAGTTGAAACTTCATACAAAGAAGCAAAGGAAAAATTTGAAAAGCAAAGTTTGCTAAACCTTTTGTCAGACGAAGTTGATAAAAACGATGCATTCCTTACGATTCACGCTGGTGCTGGTGGCACAGAGGCTTGTGATTGGGCTCAAATGCTTATGCGCATGTATTCTCGTTGGGCTGAAAGAAAGGGATATAAAATTGAAGTCGTGGATGAATTGGAAGCAGAAGGGGGCATAAAGTCTGTTACCTTGCAAATCAAAGGTGATTATGCTTATGGATATTTAAAAGGTGAAGCTGGTGTTCATCGATTGGTTCGCATTAGTCCCTTCGATTCAAATGCTCGTCGTCATACATCATTTTCTAGTGTTTATGTCTTTCCTGTGTTGGATGATAGTATTGAAGTTGAAATTAAGCCAGAAGATTTGCGGGTTGATACCTATCGTGCCGGTGGTGCTGGTGGACAACATGTAAATAAAACAGATTCAGCAGTGCGTTTTACCCACATTCCAACTGGAATTGTGGTGGCTTGTCAAACAGAACGAAGCCAATTAATGAATAGACAAACTGCCATGAGCATGTTGAAAGCTCGGCTTTATGAATATTACAAAACTGAAAAAGAAAAAGAAAATTCAAAATTCGCCTCAGAAAAAAAAGGCATTTCTTTTGGTAGTCAAATTCGTTCCTATGTTTTCCAACCATATACTATGGTAAAGGATTTACGAACCCGTTATGAAAGTGGAAATATTCAAGGGGTAATGGACGGAAACTTAGACCCATTTATTGAAAGTTTCTTATTTGCTCAATGGAAAGGTCTTCCAATGGGAGACGGTTCAGACGAAGACGATGAATAAAAAAGTTTTTCTTTCAAAAAAGTTTTTTGTCCTATGGATTTTTATATCAATTTTCTCTTTTTGTGTGTTTCCTGAAGATAAAAAAAACACAGAAACTTGGCAGATTTCTCCAATGATATTTTCAGGAAAGAGTGAATATCAAGAATTAATTCCAAAATTGATTTTACAAGCTTTTCCTGAAAATATAACAAGAGTTTTGACCTATGAAGAACAAAAAATCGCTTACGAAGATTTTATCAAGGCTGAAAAAGAAAAATTAGAAAACAAAATTCAAAGTCTAAAAACCGAAAAAGATCAATTATTTTTCAAAAATACGGATGACAATTCAAAAGCAAAAAAAAGAGCCGAAATTGAATCCCAAATCAAGGAGCTTTCTGAACAATTACAAAAAATTGAAATAGAAAATTCCTTTGAATATAAAGAAAAAGATGCAAAAATTGTTTTTAGTGAAAGTTTTGTAAAAAACGAAAACCTTTTGCAAATCAATAACAAAAAGGATGTAAAAGCAATTTTATCAGGGGATGTTACAGAAAAAAATGGATTTTTGTTGATTAAAGCAAAAATAAGTCTATTGCCCTTAAATATCAATCAAGACGATTTAAGTTTTCAAGGGCTTTTTTCCATGGAAGCCACAACGGTTGGAACTTATTCTGATATTCAAAAAATGGCTTCAGAACTTTCTCAACAGTTTTTATCTTTTATTATGAACAAGGAAAAAGTTCAAGTTTCTGTAAAAGTTTTTCCAGAAGAACTTTTTGAAAACGCTTTAATCACAATTGATGGAATTATTTACAAAAATCAAGTTGATAATCTATTTTTACAACAAGGGGAACATAAAATCTCTGTTGAAGCTCCCGGTTATGAGGTTCGGAATTTTACAACTACATTAGTCGAACCAAAAAAACGATACGAATATTCTGTTTATTTATCTCCAAAAAAAGATGTTGAACTTCAAGTTTTAGGAGATGGAAAAAAACTCATTGAAGAAGAAATTAATCTAAATGATGTTAATGTGTATATTGCTGGAATAAAGCAACCAACCATTATTACGGATAATGAATTAAAATCAACTTTTAACGCAAGAAAAACTCCTGTCCTTGGGGAATTTTCATTGCCAATAATTTCAGAATTAGAAGAAGATTTAAAAGATAATCAAAAAGAAAATTTAGATGAAAAAGATGATGTTGAAGATTCTGAAAATCCTGAAAAAAAACAAGAAATTAAATATGCTAGTACATTTTTTAGACTTACTGGAGATTCTATAAAGCCAATAACTATAAGGACTAATTCCTCTTCTGTTTTGATTGAACAAGCTCGTAAAAGAATGTATACTTCCTATGGTATTCTTTTGTTGACCTTGCCTTTGTCTTTTTATTCAAATGGAAGAATGACAGATGTAACAAATATTATTAACTCAGGTGTTAGAACAGAAGAATTAATTCAAAAATATAATTTTTGGAATACAACATCAAAAATATCTACAGGTATTTCAATATCTGCTGGCATTAATCTACTTATTCAACTTGGAAGATATATTTATGCAGCAAATACGGTTTTACCTCAAAACAGATAAAAATGGAGATAAAATATGGCAAAATTTGGATTTGGAAAAAAATTAGCACAACTCTTTGGAGTTCACAAAAATACAAATCAAGATTTTTTTGATGATTTAACAGATACACTGATTGAAGGTGATATTGGAGCAAAAACAGCTTTTGAAATTACAGAAAAATTAGAAAAGATTTGTAAGGAAAAAAAACTTACTGAAGAAGTTGAAATTAAAAATGAATTAAAAGAACTTTTATTGGCACATATAAAAACCTGTAATTTTGAAATTGATAAAAATCAAGTTTCGATTTATATGCTTTTAGGTGTAAATGGTGCTGGAAAAACCACAACAGCAGCAAAACTTTCAAAATATTTTAAAGATAATGGACATAATGTTATTTTGGCTGCGGCAGATACTTTCCGTGCAGCTGCCATTGAACAATTAACCTTTCACGCAGAAAAAATTGGTGTGAGAATTGTTTCTCATCAAAGTGGGGCAGATCCTTCTGCTGTTGTGTTTGATGCCGCTTCTGCTGCCGCCGCTAATGGAGGTGCATTAGTTTTTGCAGATACCGCAGGACGTCTTCATAACAAAGAAAATCTTGTGAGAGAGCTTCAAAAAATAGATAGAGTTGCAGGTCAAAAAGCAAGTGAAGGTGCGTACAAAAAGATTTTAGTTTTAGATGCCACAACTGGTCAAAATGCTCTACGTCAGGCAGAGGTTTTTCATGAAGCCATTGGTGTGGACGCTGTTGTTCTTACAAAATACGATTCCACAGCAAAAGGTGGTATTGTAATTTCCCTTGGAAAAGAACTTGGTATTCCAGTTGCTTTTGTTTGCACTGGGGAACATTACGAAGACATTGGACCATTCTCTGCAGAACAATTTGCAAAAGAATTTCTTGAAGACTAGGAAAAAAAATGCGCAATTTTTTCTGTATAATTTTATGTTTTTTTTGCGTATTATTTTTTGCTTATTCAGAAGAAAATCAAATTTCTAATGATAATTTTACAGTTTCTGAGAAAAACCACAATAATCTAGTATACACTTATTTATCTGACAACTATTTAATTCGTAAGGAATACGATGAAAATAAGAGATTAATTCTAAAAATCAACTGGGATATTGAAACTGAAAATATGATTTCTAAAATTAGTTATTCATATTTAGAAGATTCCATGTTGCCTTTTGCTTCGGAAACTGTTTTTTTTCTTGAATCAATAACTGAAAAGAGAGAATATTCAAGTCTTGGAAAAGAAAAAAATGTAAAAATATACAAAGATGAAAATTTAGTTTCTGAAACAAAATATGATTATGATTCAAAGGGAAGGACTGTTAGTTTTGTAGAAAAATTATTTGAAACTAAAGAATCTAAAAATCAGCTAAAATTAGAAACTAAGATTTTGTATGAATATGTCATTTTTGGAGAAAAAGAATATAAAAACGAATTTCATTTTGAAAATCAAATAAAAACAAAGGAAAAAATATATTTATCGAATAATAAATATTTTGAAAATGTATTTTTTGAAGATGATATAAAAGTCTATTCTGAATATGAAGATGGAAAAAAGATTTTAGAAATTACATATTACCAAGAAAAAGAAATTAGACGCAAGGAAAATAGATGATAAAAGGCGATAAAAAAAATCTTCCTTGGATTTTTTATGTTTCAAAAAGATTTGCCAAGGTTGATAGTACTGGACGTTATGCAATAAATAGTTTTTTTGCTGCTGCTGGAATTGGTTTTGGTGTTGCAGCCCTTATTGTGATTATTTCTGTAATGAATGGTTTTCAAATGGGATACATAGATTCCATCATGGAAATTAGTTCCTTTCATATCCGTGTGGAAAATCCTTCAAAGAATTTTGATTTTGAAAATTTAGAAATTGCAAAATCAAAGGATATCCGTTCATATTTAAAAATGTATGAAGCTCAAACCTTAATGGTTGGAAAAGGCTCTAGACAATATCCTGCATTATTGCGTGGGGTTCCTGAAAATATTTTAGAAATTGACTCTGGCTTTGCAGATGAACTTGTTATGGTTTCCGGAAATTTTGATTTAAGTATTCCAGCAACCTGTGTAATTGGTTCTAGTTTGGCAAGAAGATTAGGATTGCGAGTGGGAGATTCTGTAAACCTTTTAGCTCTTTCCGGTTCAGAAGATACAGAATTATTTTCATCCAATAGAAATCTAACAGTTGTGGGAACTTTTACCTCTGGATATAGTGAAATAAATCAAACTTTTGCTTTTGTTTCTTTGGATACAGCAGAATACCTTCTTGGGGAAGAAGTTATTCCTTTAACTTGCATAAAACTTAAAAATCAAAATCAAGATGCTCGAATGATTTCAAAAATTCAAGCCGAAAATCCAGAGTTAAATTGTGAATCATGGAGAAATTATAATCGTTCATTTTTTGGCGCACTAAAAATCGAAAAAAATGTGTTGATGTTTTTAGCATTTTTGATTTTTGTTGTTGTGGCAATAAATATTTATAATTCAATGCGTCGTTTGGTTTATGAACGCCGGGAAGAAATTGCGGTTTTACAGGCCTTAGGTTCTGGAAAAAAAGATGCGAGACTAATTTTTACAATGCAAGGTTTGCTAACAGGAATAAAGGGTTCAATTCCGGGATTAATTATAGGTTTACTAATTTGTTTTAATATGGAAAATGTTTTTATTGGATTTTCTTGGGTTATGGCAAAACTCACTTATTTATTTAATTTAATCGTTAATCCACAAAATGCAGCTTATTTAGCCTCAAATTCAGTATTTATGTATTATGCAAAAATTCCTGCTAGAGTTGTTTTTTCTGAAGTGATTTTAATAACTCTTTTTGGGGTTTTAGCTTCATATTTTGCAGCTTTACTTGCAAGTAAAAATATAATGAAATCTTCTATTTCAGAGGTTTTAAGAGATGAATAATTCAATTGTATCAATCAAAAACTTGGAAAAAACTTTTCTTGGAGCTGGTGAGCCTTTAACAATCTTAAAAGATTTGGATATGGAAATCGAAGCTGGGAAAAAAACTATAATTTTGGGTTCCAGTGGTTGCGGAAAAAGCACACTTTTAAATATTATTGGTGGACTTGAATCTTCCACAAAGGGTGAAATTATTGTTGGACCATACAAAATCAATGAACTAAAGGAAAAACAATTAACCCAATATCGTTCAAAATTTTTAGGATTGATTTTTCAATTTCACTATTTGCTAAAAGATTTTACAGCTTTGGAAAACATTTTTTTACCAGCATATATGGCTGGTGCAAAGAAAAAAGATGCCATGGAAAGAGCTTTAGAATTACTAAAAGATGTTGGTCTTGAAAATCGTAAAAATCACTTACCAAGCCAGCTTTCTGGAGGCGAAAGACAAAGAATTGCTGTGGCACGGGCTTTAATAAATAATCCAGAATTGATTTTAGCAGACGAACCAACTGGAAATCTGGATCCAGAAAATGCCGCATCTGTTATAGATTTGCTTTTTTCAATCGTAGACAAATATAACAAATCCTTGGTTTTAGTAACCCACGATACTTCTTTACAAAGTCGTGGAGATTTTTGTCTTACAATAAAAGAAGGGAAGATTGTTACTCTATGAAATTAGCTTCAATTTTTCTTTTTTGTTCAAGAATTATAAAACCTAAAGAATCTGCTCTAACTAATGCTAGAAAAAGTTTGATTGGGGCAGTTTTTTGCATTGCATTAAGTTTAATTCCATTAACTGTGGTTTTAGTTGTTACAGATGGAATGATAGAAGGTATTACAAACAGAATTGTAGGTCTTTCAAGTTTTCATATGCAAGTTGCTCAGGTGCGAACTTATAACGACACTGATGAAAATTTTTTAGTTCTTCAAGAAATTGCAGAAAGTGTAAAAAAACATCCAAATGTTATAAACACTTTTATAGAAAGGCAGGGAACTGTTTTAGCAGCTGGAAAAAAGGGAAGAAGTGGAGCAACTGTTCGGGCTGTTGAGCCACGACTATTCACAGAAAACAAAGCCTTTGCCGAATATCTAGAAGTAATTGAGGGAAGCGCAACCTTTTCTTCTGGAAAATCCTGTGTTATTGGAAAAAAAATTGCGGAATTGTTAGGACTTTCTGTTGGTGATACAGTTAGACTTATTTCCACAAAAACTTCTCTGAAGGGAGCTGTTATTCCAAAAATTTCTACTTTCAAAGTGGAAGGCATTGTTTCAAGTGGATATCAAGAAATTGATGCTTTGTGGATTTTCATTCCTTTGGATACTGGATTTGAATATTTATCTTCAGCCGCATCTTCTATTTATGTTGGTGTAGAAACCGATAAGCCCTTTGATGATAATTTTTACTATACTGTTCGAGATATTGATAGATTGATTCCAAATGGATTTTCTCTATATTCTTGGAAGGAATTAAATGCTTCCCAATATGAAAATTTTGCGTCAACAAAAATCATGTTGTTGTTTGTTATGTTTTTAATTGTGTTGGTTGCTTCTGTAAATGTTTCTTCGGCTCTTGTTATGCTTGTTATGGAAAAACGAAAAGATATTGCAATTCTAAAGAGTCTTGGAGCTTCAAATAAGGGAATTGGTCTTAGTTTTGTTTTTGCAGGTGGTGCAGCAGGATTCCTTGGAACATTAATTGGAATTCCAATTGGTCTTTTGTGTGCTATAAATATCAATTCCATAATAAGTTTTTTTGAAAAAATAATTAACACATTCTCAAAGTTGATATATTATATAATAGATGGGGAAAATTATATTCCAATTTCCCTATTAGATCCTGCGTATTATTTAGAAACCATTCCTATAGTTATTCCGGGAAAGGAAATTTTACTTATTGCTCTTGGGACTGTATTTCTTTCTATTTTGGTTTCTATAATACCTGCATCAAAAGCTGCAAAAGAAAAACCTCTAAATATCATCCGAAAAATTTAGGGTTGGAGATAAAATAAAATGAAATGTGATATCTGTCAAATAAATGATGCTGTTGTTTTTTTGCAAGAGGTTCGTGGAAATCAAAAAAAAGAGCTTCATTTATGTCTTGAATGTGCTAACAAAAAAGGTATTCCAACACCTATGCCTGGGGAAAAATTTAATCCAGAGAAAATATCTTTAGAAAAAATAATATCTGCCATGACTGAAAAACGAAGTTGTAAAGTTTGTGGCCGTTCTTTAGACGATATAAAAAGATATAGGTCTGTGGGATGTCCTGGATGTTATAATGAATTTCTTCCTGAAATAAAAGAAATTTTGTGTGGCAATGGAAATGTAAAATCCTATTGTGGTTCATTTCCAAACCATGTTTCTGATGGTCGTTCATATTTACATGATAGAGTTATTCTTCAAGAAAAATTGGCAGAATCTGTGGCTAGAGAAGATTTTGAAATGGCTGCAATTTATAGAGATAAAATAAAGGAATTAGATAAAAAAGATGAATAATATAGCTTCAAGTCCTGCTTGGTATGCAGAAACAGGAATGAATGACGATGTTATTTGTTCAACACGAATTCGTCTTTCAAGAAATCTAACAGATTTTCCTTTTCCTATAAAATTAAAAGATGAAGACCGAGAAAGAGTACAAGCTCTAATTTTTGATGCATTTTCTAGATTTGAAGATTCCTCTGAATATCAAAGTTTATCAGTTAGTAATTTAGAATTGCTGGGAAGATTGATTTTAGCCGAACGTGGTGTTTTAACTCAAGATATGATTGAAAAAAACAATACAGGAGTTGTTATTCGTTCTGATGGTAAAGTATCTTGCACAGTAAATAATTTTGACCATTTACATTTATCAAGCTTTTCTACAGGAATGTCTTTACAAAGCAATTATGAGTTGATTTCTAAAGTTGATTCAAAACTTCAAGAATCTTTGCAATTTGCAGGAATGCCAGATTTTGGTTATCTTTCATATAGATTGCGGGACACTGGAACAGGAATGAAAATTTCTATGATGTTTCATTTACCTTCATTATCCCAATCCGGTCTTGAAAAAAATATTTTTAAATCCCTTGCCGCCAATGGCTTTGATATTTTTGCTTGTTATTCAAATCATTCAAAAAAAACAAATACAGCATTGGGTGGATATTATAGAATTTCAACAAATTCAAGTTTTCCTCATGGAGAAACAGATCAAATTGCTCAAGTTGTTTCTGTGGCTAGTCAAATAATGGAAGCAGAAAAACAGGCTAGAAAGGATTTACTAAAAAATAAACCAACTTTAATAAAGGACAAAGTATATCGTGCTTTGGCTATAATCAAATATAGTAGGTTTATTTCATTAGCTGAAGGTATAGAGTTAATTTCTGCAATAAAATGGGGAAAAAATTGTAATTTCTTTACCGGAATTGATGATGCAACTCTTTTTGCCTTGTTATACAGAATTCAAACCGCCCATTTAGGATTTGTTATTCGTAGTGGAAACTTTAATTTTGAAGAAGATGTTTCAACTCCAGAAGAACAAACAGACAGATTAAGGGCTTTAGTGTTGCAAGAAACAGTTTCCTCTGTATATTTAATTTAAATCAATTTGATAGGATTTTTTTATGAATAAAGGGTTATCTCCACGGGCACAAAAATTATTATCAGTTTCATCTCAAAACATTGCAAAAAAAAGAGGCTCTAACCAACTTTTACCAGAGCATTTATTACTAGCCATGATTTCAGATGCAGACAGTCTTGGATTTGAAATTATGTTATATCTAAATATCAATTTGTTGATGTTGCAACTTGCTTTAGAACAAGCTGTGCCTCAGGGAAATGTTCTAGGAAGTAATCAAGAAGTTCCACCAAGCAGACGACTTAGAACGATTTTAGATATTGCCGCTGTTGAATCCAGAATATCAAGAAAAAATTATATTGGAACAGAACATTTGCTTTTGGCAACTTTACGGGAAGAAAATAGTGTTGCCTTCCGCTTTTTTTCAGCAATTCCTATTTCTATAGATGCTGTAAGACAAGCTGCCGAAGCTGTTTCTATACGATTTAGATCCTCTGCAAATGTTAATAATAGAGAAAAAGAATATGCAGGTGGCTTTCGAGGTGAAAATCCCCAAAAAGAAAGTATGCTTGCAGAATATAGCAAAGATTTAACCTTTCAAGCAAGACAAGGGGAATTGGATCCTGTTATTGGCAGGGAAACAGAAATTGAAAGAGTAATTCAAATATTAAGCCGCAGAAGTAAAAATAATCCTGTTTTAGTTGGAGAGCCTGGGGTTGGAAAAACCGCTATAGTTGAAGGCTTGGCTCTAAAAATTGCAGAGGAATCTGTTCCCAAGGATTTATTAAATAAACGTATTTTGGTTTTAGATTTAGCCTCTGTTATTGCAGGAACAAAATATCGGGGTGAATTTGAAGAACGAATAAAAAAAATATTAAAAGAAATAACAGAACAAAAGGATATAATCATTTTTATTGATGAATTACACACATTGATAGGTGCTGGAGGCTCAGAAGGTTCTATGGATGCTTCTAATATGCTAAAACCAGCTCTCTCTAGAGGTGCTATTCAAGTAATAGGAGCCACAACTTCCAACGAATATAGAAAATATTTTGAAAGAGATTCTGCCTTAGAACGTCGATTTCAACCAATAACTGTTGTTGAACCTTCTGATAATGAAACTATAGAAATTCTAAAGGGAATTTTACCAAAATACGAGGAATTCCACCACGTAAAATATGCAGAAGGAGTTGTTGAACAAATTGTAAAATATTCCAGAAGATATATTACAGAAAGATTTTTACCAGATAAAGCAATTGATTTGCTTGATGAAGCTGGTGCAATGAAAAAAATCAAAGAAAATAAAATTCCAAAAGAACTTTCAGATATTGAAAAACAAATATCTTTGTTGCAGGAAGAAAAAGAAAAACTGGTACAAAGTCAAAATTTTGAAGAAGCTGCAAAAATTAGAGACAATTTACGTAAGTTACGTAGTCAACAGGAAAATTTTTTAGTAAACAATGAAAGTTATGCAAAAAATATTGTTACGGAAAAAGATATTTCCACAGTTATTTCTGCAATGACGGGAATTCCTGCAAATAAGCTAGATACAGAAGAAACTAAACGTCTTGTAAATATGGAAAAAGAACTTCATAAAACTGTAATAGGACAAGATGAAGCAATAAATCTAATATCTTCGGCTGTAAGACGGGCTCGAGCAGGAGTTTCTTCCTATAATCGTCCTCAAGGTTCTTTTATTTTCCTTGGACCAACCGGAGTTGGAAAAACACTTCTTGCAAAAACCCTTGCAAAATTTTTATTTGGTACAGATGAAGCTCTTATAAGAATTGATATGAGTGATTTTATGGAAAAACACACAGCTTCAAGACTTGTGGGAGCGCCACCTGGATATGTTGGATATGAAGAAGGCGGTGTTTTAACCGAAAAAGTTAGAAAAAATCCATATTCAGTGGTTTTGCTTGATGAAATTGAAAAGGCTCATCAGGATATTTTTAATCTTTTGCTTCAAGTTCTTGAAGAAGGGGAATTAAAAGATAATCTTGGCCATACAGTGAATTTTAAAAACACTGTAATAATAATGACAAGTAATGCAGGTGCAAGAGAAATTACAACGGAAAATCGCTTAGGATTTTCTTCAACAAACACAGGATTACTTCCCTATGAGCAAATAAAAGAAAATGCATTAAATGAATTGAAAAAACTTCTTCGCCCAGAACTTATTAACAGAATTGACGATGTAGTTGTTTTTAATCCTCTTTCAGAAGAAGAAGTAAATGCAATTTTAGATGGTCAAATAAGGGATTTGGAAACTCGTTTGATAGAGAAGGGCTTAAAAATCAAATTAAAGCCTAGTGGAAAAAAATATTTTTCAGAAAAGGGCTATGAACCTGCCTTTGGAGCAAGACCAATGAGACGACTTATCCAAAGAGAAATTGAAGATCCTATTGCAAATCTGATTTTAAGCGGCGAGGCTCAAAATGGCGATACAATAATTGTTGAAGCCAAAAATCAAAAATCTGTGGTTTCTGTAAGAAAACCAGAAGATAAAACGATGATAACTAAAACCGTAAAAAAATAGAATATTCTAGGTAATAGAAAAATCTCGTGTTATAATCTCCCTATTAGATTATGAAATTTTTTTTAGGATACAGTTATCAAGACAATGTGGATGTCGCTTTAGAAGAAATCTCAGCAAACTTTCATGAGCCGGATTTTGTTTTGTACTTTGCTCCTTTGCCAAAAATAAAAGAGGTAACGGAGAAAATTTATAAACTTTTTCCTAAAGCCACTTGTGTTGGAACTAGTTCGCACTATGTCTATTCTCGCCATGGGTTGAAACGCAATGCAATTTCCTGTTTTGGTTTTAAAGATGTTTTAGAAAACAGTGCCGACGTAATTTTGGAAATTGATAGATATCCATTAAAGTATGTTGATAGAGTTGAAAATGCAATTAAAAAATTATCATCTCCAGAAAATACAATTTGTTTAGAGCTATCAACAGCTTTTTCCATGAGTGAAGAACTTTTATTAACAACTCTTAATACAGTTTGTGAAAAATACAATATTCCAGTGGCCGGAGGAAATGCTGGAATGAGTGCTGAAGAATTTGACCGAGGTGAAAGAAAAACCTATGTGGGATTTAATGGTCAGATTTATGAAAATGCCTGTGTTTTTGCAATGTTAAGATATGGAAATCATCCTATTAGGATTTACGACGAGCATTTTTTCAAACCCACAGGAAAAGAATTATTAATTACAGCCATCGATATTAAAAACAAGACCGTTTTAGAAATAAATCATGAACCAGCGGCAAAAGCCCTTGCCAAAGTGTTAAATTGCTCAGTGGCAGAAGTTCCAAAAAAAATGAGCTATTATCAATTGGGAAAATATATAGATGGAAAACTTCTTGTTTCTTCATTTAATAGAATGTTTGAAGATGGCTCATTAGAGTTTAATGCTCATCTTTTTAACCAAACTAGGGTTTTATTGTTAGAACCAGATGATATAAAATCAGTTTATAGAAAAACCTTTGAAAAAATCAAAGCCGAAAATCCAAAACCTGTTTCCGCAGTTCTCTTTCATTGTCTTGGGCGGTCAATATTTCTTGATGAACGAAATATGCTAGAAGATTATGCACAAGAAATAGGGAATTTATTCCCTACTTTTACAGGATTTTCTTGTCTCGGAGAGCAATATAAGTCATTACATTTGAATCATACAATGGTATTGGTGGTTTTTAATGAATAGTAGCAGAAAAAAAGATGTAATTTTTACTAACGATAATTGTGTGGGTTGTAATAAATGTGTTTCTCATTGTCCTATTTTAGGTGCCAGTGTTGCCATAACAAAAAATGGCAAAAATCGTGTGGAAGTTAATTCTGCAAAATGCATAAATTGTGGATATTGCTTAACGGTTTGTAAACATAATGCAAGAGAATTTTTAGATGATACAGAGGCTTTTTTTCAAGATTTAGAAAATAAAGAGGATATTTCAGTAATTGTTTCTACAACCTTTTATTTAACATATCCCAAAACAGCAAAAAAGATTTTAGCATATTTAAAATCCCTAGGCGTAAAAAATATATACAACGAAAGTTTTGGTGTAGATATTGCTATTTGGGGATATTTAAATTATATCGATCAAAATCCTGGTAAAAGTTTTGTTTTACAACATTGTTCTGCTTTTGTTTCTGGTGTTCAAAAATCAAATCCAAAAATGCTAGAATATCTGGCTCCTATTCAATCTCCTTTGATTTGTTTAGCAACCTATCTTCGTAAATATAAAAATGTTAAAGGTGGATTGGCATATATAAGTCCTTGTATTGCAAAAAAAACTGAAATACAATCGGAAGATATTGAAGATTTAGTTCAATATAATATTACTTTTAAGCATCTTATGCCCAAAATTAGAACTGTGGATTTATCTAACATTCAGGAAATTGAACCTGATATTCCAGATAATTCTTTAGGTGCAACTTTTACATTTCATGGGGGAATAAAAGATAATCTAAAAAGATATATTACCAAAAGTAATACAATTTTAACTTTCGGTGATATTGTTAAGGGTTATGATTCAAAACGGAATTTTTCTTCATTATTAAATGAAACCCAGTCACTTTTTATAGACACCTTTCACTGTGAAAATGGTTGTATTCAAGGAACTGGAGTTTGTTCAAAGGGTTTTAAATTAAACGATTCCATACAATATTATCAAGCCTTAAAGGATAAATATAAAAAACATAAAAATGCTGAAGAAGCTAGAAAAGAACTTTTTGAAAAATTCAAAAATCTTGATTTTAATGATTTTAAACGAAATTACAAGGATTTATATCAACAGACTTTTGATGTTCCAGAATCCATAATTGATGAAATATTTATTTCTATGTATAAAGAAACTCCTGAATCAAGGGAAGTGAATTGTGGTGCTTGTGGTTATGGGTCTTGTAAAAAAATGGCTCGGGCAATTGCTTTAGGTTATAACACAATTAGCAACTGTGCTTATTTTGAAAGGGAGGATAATACACGTCTTTACACCACTGATAGAGTTTCTGGATTGCCAAATCGAATTGCCTTTGTTGCCGAATTGGAAAAACTATTAAAACAGGAAAATTTCAAAGATTATTCAGTTTTGCAATTTAATATCAAGAATTTCACGATTATGAATAGTCGTTTGGGCTTTGAAGGCGGAAATGCGGTTTTAAGAAATTATGTATCTCTAATAAGGGAAAATCTTTCTGCCGAGGAAAAACTATTTCATTCTGGTGGAGATAGTTTTTTTGCAATTGTTCCAAAAGAAAAACTTGCTAACTTTTTATATCTTCTAAATCACATTGAAATTGCAGACTTAAAAATTAACGAAGACGAAGAAATGGATTTACGTATTCGAGCTGGTGTTTATGAACTAGATGGAGAAGAAAAAAACGTAAATCAAATTGTAGAAAGGGTAGCTGCTGCCTATTTGATTACTAGAAGTCATAAAAATCAAGATATTGCCTATTTCAATAGGGAGATGTCTGATAGAATAATTTCAAATTTGAATTTATCACGTTATATTGTAAAGTCCATTGAAAATAAAGAACTATTTGTTGTTTACCAACCAAAAGTTAGTATAAAAGATAACAAACTTGTTGGGGCAGAAGCTCTTGTTCGTTGGGAACGAAATGGAAGAAATTATCCACCAAATGAATTTATTCCAATTTGTGAAACCAATGGTTTTGTGCGAAGAATCGACTTTTTTGTGCTAAATAATGTTTGTAAGCAAATAAAGCAATGGATTGATGAAGGAATTGAGCCAGTAAAAATTTCAATAAATTTTTCAAAACTTCATTTTGAAAAAGATGACGTTGCAAAGCGAATTTTACACATAATAAATAAGTGGGAAGTTCCCCATAATTTAATTGAAATTGAATTTACAGAAACTAGTTATACAGATAAAGAAGAAAAACTAAGAACAACTTTAGAAATTTTAAGAAAGGGAAATATTTCATCTTCTATTGATGATTTTGGTTCAGGGTATTCTTCTTTAAGTATGCTGCAAAACCTTGATTTCGATATTATAAAGCTTGATAAATCTTTAATTGATACTTTGATTTCTCAAGAAAAATCTTTAAAAGTTGTAAAAAACATTGTTAGAATGGCAAAAGATTTGGATATGTCTGTTTTGGCAGAGGGTGTTGAATCTGTGAAAGAATATAAAGTTCTTTCTGATTTGGAATGTGATATGATTCAAGGCTATTTGTTTGACAAGCCTCTTTCAACTTATGATTTTGAGCAACGACTAAAAAATAAAGATTATCCTATTCACAAGTGATTTTTTTTCCCCTTGAGTTTTATACAAAAAATATGTTATTGTTAGACATCAAATTAGAAAATTACTGGAGAATTTTATGTCTAAAATTCAAATGAAAAATGCTATCGCTGAACTTGATGGCGATGAAATGACTCGTGTTTTATGGGAAGTTATTAAAGAAAAATTGTTGACTCCATTTGTGGATTTAAAAGTTGAATATTTTGATTTAGGCTTAAAATCAAGAGATGATTCTAACGATGCAATCACTTATGAAGCAGCAGCTGCAATCAAAAGATTAGGTGTTGGTGTAAAATGTGCCACAATCACATCTAACGCAGCTCGTATGAAAGAATACAATCTAAAACAACTAACACCAAGTCCAAACGGAATTATTCGTGCTGAACTTGATGGAACAGTTTTTAGAAAGCCAATTATCGTAAAAAATGTAAAACCAGCTGTAAAAACTTGGGAAAAACCATTTATTATGGGACGCCACGCCTATGGTGATGTTTACAAAAACTGCGAAATGTATGTTGACGGTCCTGGAAAAGCAGAACTAGTTTTTACAGATGCAAATGGAAATGAAACTCGCAAAACTATCATGGAAATGAAAGGTCCTGGAATCTTACAAGGAATGCACAACCTAGATTCTTCTATCACAAGTTTTGCTCGTTGCTGTTTCCGCTACGCATTAGACGAAAAAGTTGATGTTTGGTTTGCAACAAAAGACACAATCTCAAAAACTTATGACGGACGTTTCAAAGAAATCTTCCAACAAGTTTTCGATGCTGAATTCAAATCTGATTTTGAAAAAGCAGGACTTACATATTTCTACACATTGATTGACGATGCAGTTGCTCGTGTAATGAAAAGTTCTGGTGGCATTCTTTGGGCTTGTAAAAACTACGACGGTGATGTTATGAGTGATATGGTTGCTTCTGCTACTGGAAGTCTTTCAATGATGACATCTGTTCTTGTTAGCCCAGACGGAAACTTTGAATACGAAGCTGCTCACGGAACTGTTCAAAGACACTATTATCGCTATTTGGAAGGCGAAAAAACTTCTACAAATCCAATCGCTTTGATTTTTGCTTGGACAGGTGCTTTAGCAAAACGTGCTGAGTTGGATAACACTCCAGAACTTGGTGATTTTGCAAAAAAACTAGAAAAAGCAACCCTAGACCTAATCGAAGAAGGCGTTATGACAGGAGACCTAAAAGCTCTTGCAGAACCTGCACCAAAAGAAGTTCTAAACTCTTGGGATTTTATCGATAGAATCGCTGCAAAATTACAATAAGATAAATATCGATTTGATATAAGAAAGCCCCAAAACTTTATTGATATGCATAAAGTTTTGGGGCTTTTGTTTTTATCTATTGCTAGATGGATTCCTTGATTTCATTCGCAATGATGGGGTATGTTTGCAATTAGTTATTTTCCTTGGAATCTTCTAGCATTTGGATAGCGTCTTTTACGCCAAGTTGAGCTGCTTTTTCTATATAATCCCAGCCTTTTTCTTCATTTATTCGCACTGTTCCATTTCCAAATAAATAAATCCTACCAAGTAAAAAATAGGCATAGTACAACTTGCTTTCGGCGGCAATATTTAGAAATTCCAGGGTCTTTCCATTTGTTATTTTTTCGTTTACATGAATTTCTGACAAGTATAACATGGCATATTTACTATTTTTTACTGCTGCAGTTAGTAATTCTCTTTTCCCACTTTCTTTGTCTTCATCACATTCTAAGCCGTAATAAAGTATTAATCCGTAAAGTGCTTGAGCATCAGGATATTGTTTTTTTGATAAAGCTCCATATTTTCGCGCTAACATATAGTCTTTATTACAGCCTTCACCCCAGTAGTACATATATGTTAATAAAGCAGCTGCTTCTATGTGTTTTTCGCCTATATTTTTTACTAGGTTATAGGCTTGGGTTGGCTTGTTATCATAGTACAATTCCCATGCTTGGTTAATTTCATTTTTTATGGTTGTTTTTTTTCCACGTAAAACCCCAATAAAACAAGCAAAAAAGAATATTATTCCAAATGTTGCAATAATGCCTTTAAAACCAAACTTTACTCCGATTACAATAAGAAAAATTAGTACCAATAAACCTAGACAACCAGAACTAGTACTGGATTTGCTTGTGTTTTTTTTATCATTCCAAAAGTGCCATTCCCTATCTTCATCATAAAATCTTGCACTCTCTGCATCATTTCTGTTGTAGTAAGTTGTCCCATTATAATTATAGGTTCCGTCATTATTATCTCTAATATCCCAACTCATTTTTATTCCTCCGAGTTTATATTTTAACTTATTTTACTTATAAAAAATGAGATTGTCATTAAACATTTTGTTTAAAATTTGGGATGATTTTTAGTAGACCTATAACTTTTTTAAATTTTTATTTTGATTAAGTTTTTACAATAATTGAAAAACCATAGGAAGGTGAATCAAGGACTTGAAGAAAGTTTCTTTATTCACCTTGTATTTAGGGGTTTTAAAAATCTGTAATTGAAACTTTTACATTTTTGATTGAAACACTTGGAGTATCTTTTCCAACATTAAATTCTAGACGAGCAGATGAATCGCTATCATTTTCCATTGTAAAACGATATTTAAACTTTTTGTATTCAGTTGTTAGTGCAGGGGAATATTGGGAAGAATAAACTGCCCATCCGTTATCATCATCACCGCCAAGTTTTACAGAAATTGTTCTGTCGGCTTCAGCTTTTGCTTCAAATTCAATGATGTACGTATATCCTTTTGCAATTCCTAGATGTTGAAGTAATTGTACAGAGTGAACTTCGCTTCCCATGTCAATAATATCAATATTAAAAGCACCGTCTTTTGCTTCGCCCTTTGCTTTTCCGCCAAAATCAGAAAGGGCCAAGAAATACCAGTTTCCGCTATTTTTATCCATTGTGTTAGAAGCAAGAGCTTCCTTTGTTGCTGTAGAAAAGTTTTTATCCATGATGTAGTTGCCGTCTTCCAATCGATATTTTTCTATAGCTGTTGTATCTCGTTCTGGAATTGGACGGCTTACGTCATAATTGTAGCCATTTGTTTTTTCATAAACACGAACATAATCAACTTTCATTTGAAATGGAAATTCGTAATCCTTTGGAATGCGATATTCATCATAGGTTCCACCGATGGCAAGATTTAATAAAATGTAAAAAGGCTTGTCATAAGGTGCAGGATATGGAAATGGTTCTTCGGCGTCATTTTGCATTGTCCACCAAGATGATGTTTCATAAAATAAATTTCCGTCTACAAACCATCGAATAATTCCAGGTTCCCATTCAACTGCATATTCATGAAATCCTGTAATGTCTTCTCCTGTGGGAAATTTGTACATTGAAGAAGAGTATTTTTGCATTGGCCAAGGTTGTCCGTAGTGAACAGCATTATAAACACGATTTGGTAAACGTCCTCGAGCTTCCATAATGTCTATTTCTCCAGAAAGTGGCCAAGTTCCATAGGATTCCTCTGCTGAAAGAAGCCAAAATGCAGGCCAAACTCCGTTTCCTTTTGGTAGAGACATATTAGCTTCAATACGTCCGTAGGTTGTGGTGAACAAAGGTTTTCCATCTTGGGTCATTGTGCGAATACGACCTGAAGTATATTTCATTCCTTCTTTGTCTTCTTTTCTTGCTTCAATTACTAAATATCCATCTTCTACAGATACGTTTTCTGGAGTGTAATATTGAGCTTCATCATTTCCCCAGCCATTTAATCCGTATTGGCTACCTGTTCCAATTTGAAAATCCCATTTACTTGTATCTAGTTTTTTTCCGTTAAACTCATCATTCCAAACTAAAGTCCAGCCTTCTTTTTCTGGAACTTTTATTGAATTACAGGAAAAACATAGCAAACAAGATATCATCAATGTGGTTATTGTTATTTTTCTAAGAATTGATTTTTTCATTTTATCCTCTTTGTTTGATTTATACTTTTATTATTTGATATAAATATTTGTTTCACAAGGTAGGCTATTTTCATTTAAGTGTGTTTTTTTCGTTTCAATAAAGTAAAATTGGACTTTTCAATATTGAAAATAAATGGCATATTGATTTTATGATTGACTTGGAAAAAGAACAGACACAAAAACCAAAGGCTTTTTTAGTTGGTGAGCCAAATACATCTTTAAAAGAACTTGAAGGATTGGTAGACACTCTTGGCATGGAAGTGGCTGAATCCTTTGTTTTGCAACGACTTGACCCAGAGCCAAAATATGGAATTGGAACTGGTAAAGCAAATGATATTGCCTATTTTGCAAAGGAAGCTTGTGCTGATTGTATAATTTTTGATTTTGAACTTAGTCCCACAAAACAGCGAAACTGGGAAAAACTTGCTGATATTCCAGTTTTTGACCGCCACGAAGTGATTATTCGGATTTTTGGTCAACGGGCTAAAACAAAAGAAGCTATGCTCCAAGTTGAACTTGCTAAACTCCAATATTCTTTACCAAGGTTAGCCCATTCTTATGGAGAAATGTCTCGTCAGCGTGGGGGAAGTTATGGTTCAAAGGGAAGTGGAGAAACACAGCTTGAGCTTGACCGCCGTGGCGTTGAGGCAAGAATTCATATAATTAAACAGGAATTAAAAAAAGTTATAAAAGAAAGAGAAACCATGCGAAAGCGTCGGGAAAGAACACCGGTTCCAACTTGTGCCTTAGTAGGATACACAAATGCTGGAAAATCCAGTTTGCTAAACTCTCTTACTGGCGCCGATGCCTTTGTGGAAGACCGCCTTTTTGCAACCCTTGACCCAACCACTAGAAAATTGCAACTAAAAGACGGTGGCTCTGTTTTGCTTACAGACACAGTTGGATTTATCAGTAATCTTCCCCACACATTGATAGACGCATTTAAATCAACTTTGGAAGAAGCTAGTCGTTCTGATTTGCTTTTAATCGTT
>JAEIGA010002786.1_pt1 | contig 27647 bp, 19 predicted proteins | sample 9270691 | NCBI WGS metagenome assembly JAEIGA01 (sample SAMN17057246, study PRJNA624740) | gut metagenome | biome: biome; isolation source: fecal sample | host: Bos grunniens | place: China: Xizang | collected 2019 | reverse complement strand
TAGCAATATAAAGTTTACCACCTTCTAATTCCAAACGGTTAGAACGGTAATATTTATATGAACTTGTAGATGTTGAGAGGTCTTGACCAAACAAACCTGTAATTAACTTACCACCATTTTTAGAGAAGTCGGGGTTGAATTTTTGGAGACCTTGTCCAAGGGCGGTCATAGTGTAGATAGTACCGAAGTTGGCACTTGTTGGGTCTTTATCAATAGCAACACCGATACGAGCATCGGCAGAGCCGTTGTTGTAGATGATAGAGTTATCAGAGTGCATGAGTTCTACCGATGGGCTTGCAGGGTTGTTGATAGCGATAGCCCATTTGTAGTCAACATTACCTTCAAGAGTTGAGGCGTCGATAGTAACAGTGTTTTCACCTTTCTTCACGCCGTTGATTTGAACAGTTTTTGCAGTGCCACCATTTGTAGGAGTAAGCACAACAGATGCTGATTCAACATCACCGGTAGATGTAAATGTCAAAGTGTATTCACATTCATCTTGTTTAGTCATGTTGAGACCATAAGCATAGCGACCAGGAACGGCTGGCAATGCTTGACCTTGAATTGTAGAATTAGCTTTAGTTACTGTTTGACGAGCTGGGTTCTTGATAGCATATACCAAAAGACCTTTTTGTTGTGATGCGATATAGAGGTTATCGGCATGGTCAAATTCCATTTGGTCAACGCGATAAGTTCCGTCCAATGGAATAGTGTGTTTATGCACAAATGAAGGTGTGCTACCACTCCATGTTACGTCATAAACTTGAACTACAACACCTGAGTTGCCTGAGCTAGTATACGAGTTGGCAATAGCAAATCGTTTTTTGTCGGCTGTGATTGCCATACCACCATTTTCAGAACCATTAAGAGTTCCATTAATTACATCTGATTTAGAGATGAGATTCAAATTGTGGTCAAATACAGCAAATGCTGGGTTTTGAGCAAGGTTATTTCCTGAATAACGACATTGAGAAACGATAACGGCATTGTCGGTAACAAGCACGTCACCATCACCATTATCCATCACGCCTGCAGTAGTGTAGCTCTTGGCTGGGCTACCTGAAGTCCATGATGTTCCAGTGCCAATGTCAAATCGTTGTAGATTGTTTTCGTGAGATGAGAATACTTTGCGGCTTGAACCTTCGCCATAGAATGCAAGAGCACGCTCGTAATAAACATTAGTAATGTTTCGAGGAGAAGCATTTGTAGCAGGGTCATATTCCCACATACCAGTGTTTTGGTTAGCATAGTTTGCAATATAAACTTTACCCTTATTTACCTCAATACGGTTAGAACGGTAGAATTTATTTGAGCTTGTAGATGCATCAGTGTCTTTACCAAACATGCCAGTGATTACCTTACTACCATTTTTGCTGAAGTCGGGGTTATATTTTTGAAGACCTTGACCCATTGCAGTCAATGTGTAGATAGTACCGAAGTTAGCACTTGTTTGGTCTTTATCGATAGCAACACCGATACGAGCGTTGGCTGAACCGTTGTTGTAAACGATAGAATTGTCAGAGTAAAGAAGCTCTACGCCTGTGCTCACTGGGTTGTCGATAGCTACCGACCATGAGTATTGAGCATTTTCACCAAGTGTTTTAGAATCAATAGTTACAGTGTTTTCACCTTTCTTGATAGCGCCAGTTTTGATAGTTTGTTTAGCGCCAGTAGAGTTATTGGTGAAGATGATTGAACCGTTTGAAACGTCGCCTGTTGATTTGAACTTCAATGTGTAAGTAGTGCCACTATTTGAAGAACTCAAACCATAAGCATAGTGTCCGCGAGCAGGAATTTGTTCAGTTGCAAATAATGGAGTAGGGAATGAAGTTTCGTTGGCAGAAACAGTAACCGATTGAGAGAATTCTTTATAATCGGGGTGTGAGAAAGTCAAAGTGTAGTTGCCAGCAGGAACTTTGTCAAACACGAATACACCATTATACTCATCGTCGGTTTTGTAAGTTTTAACCACTTGACCACTGCTGTTTTTGAGTGTTACAGTAGCGTTGTTAACTGGTTTGTATTTGTCGAGAGTTGAGCTATTAGGAGTGTAGTAAGTGTGCGAGAATGTTTGTTCGCCATCACGAAGCACACCATAGATTGTACCATAGCTATCTTTTTTACCCCAGCCAAAGTAGTCGTTAAAACCTTTAGCATAACGTTGTCCTTCCCAACGACAAGCGTCCCAGTTCATCGCTTTGTGACGAGCTGGTTGGTAAGTGTGGAAGTAACCTTCTACCAAGAATCCAGGCACGCTGTGACGGAGGATACCATAACCTTGTGTACCCCAGCTTGAAGCAAATGTCCAGTCACCTTGAATATTCATGTTAGTTGCAGAGTAGTATGTCCACATCATGTGTTGGTTTTTCCACCAGTGTGGCCAACATGCTTTAGATGCAGCCGAGCTACCAGCATTTTGCTCAGAGTTGGTATATCCACGGTAAAGGAATAGTGGATAGTTAGTTGTAGTACCTTCAGTTGCAGCATTTGAGTGAATTGAAATCATCATATCGGCGTTCCAACTTTCACATTCAGCTGCAATTTCACTCAAATTACGGCTATAAGCGCCATAAGTAGATCCATCGTGAGGGTATGGACCGTTTTTCACGCGGCTCATCACAAGGTTTGTTTGGCTCAAGTCAAGAGCGGCACCACGACGAGCAGCATTTGAGTTGTTTAGGTTTTTGTTACGATCAAAAGGAATACCATATTCAATGAGTTTTTCCAACATACCAAAACCTTTTTCAAGGTTGGTGTTTGACTCATAGAAACCGGCAGTGTCGGTATAAGTAGGACCACCATGAGTAACAGTACCCATGTGGCGGTCTTCACCACCCCAAGAACCGTGTCCTGGGTTGATGTAGATACGCACTTGGCTCGTGTTTTGAGCCATAGCACCAAGTGCGAGAACTGCCGCTACTAATGAAAATAAAATCTTTTTCATAGAGCGTTTAATTATTTAAGGTTGATGATAAACAATTCACCAGCAGGAGTAGAGTAAGCGATGCCCTTGCCATTAGTAGAAGGATACATAGCCATAGACTCATCAGTAGTGAGTTCTTGTTTTACTTTACCATCGATAGACGCAGCGATGAGTTTAGAAGAAGTAACCACTTCGCCATTATCGATGTCGTGCATACCCACAACAGTGAGGTCGTTCAACCATTTAGCAGCACGGATGTTACCAACGAAAACAGGGTTTGAACCGTCGATGTTAGCAACGTAGCAACCACCAGAAACATAGTAGTAGCAAACTTTAGTACCGTTAGGAGAGATAGAAGCCCAAAGGTAGCTAGCGCCATCAGTACCGTTAGGAGAAATCACTTTACCGTCGATGCAAAGTTGACCGTAGCGGATAGAAGCTACAGGCATTTGCACAGCCACTCCACCATTAAGGCTCTTAGCAGCGCAAACGTTGTTGTCAACAGTCATCACGTTAGTACCACTTACAGCAAAACCGTTGAGGTTGCGAGTAGGAGCAACGAGAGTAGTTTCTACACCACGAGGAGAAACAGCTTTGAGAGAAGTGTAACGAAGTTTGTTTTCAGCAGTTTTGCTTTCACGGAATACTACAGTACCGTCGTCGGCGATTTTAAGGTCAAAACTGTTACCATTTTGAGAAATCATAGAGATTTCACGAGAGTTGATGTCCATTTTGTGGAGTCCGCCTTTAGTGTTTTGCGAGAACACTACAAAAGAACCGTCAGGGCTAAGAGTTGCTTTGTCAACGCTAACGCCTTCGGGAAGAGCAATCTTGTCGATAGATTGAATTTCCACTAATTGAGCGAAACCGAGAACACTTGAACACAACAACATAGCCGAAATGAAAATTTTCTTCATGGGTTAATAGGGTTATTGAGTTAGTAAATTTGTATTAAATGTGATAATTAAACTGCAAAAATAATAAAAATAAAGGTAAATATGCTATAATTCGGCAAATTTAACAAGCAAAGATGGTGCATATACGTCAAACTCACAAACGACCATTTTCAATGAGGCACGCTATGCGTTCAATCATCGCATCTTCGCGGTTTTTGTTAGGCTCGAACTTCCCTTTGAGACTGACACCAAATAAATTACCAAACATCTGCCAAAATCCGGCACGAAAGCTTCCAAGAAAAGCCTTAACGATGTCGTAGGACGATTGATTCGTCTCTCGACGAATGAGCTTAACAAGTATCTTGGCTTGCCTACGTGTGAACTTTTTGAGATGAGGTTTATATTGCTTAAATAAAGCTCCTTCCATCTTTTTGAGATAGTCTTCTCGCTCTTTTTGAGTGGGAAATGTCTCAATATATTCGTATGTTTCAAGAAGAGTTTCACAAATTAGATGTGCATACGGGAGAGCTTTTCGCACATCTCTTACCGTACGCCAATAGAATTCTTCTTCTTTTTTATTTTTGAATTTGAGTTTTGGGAAGCAATAAAGGTCGCGAAGCACAACCATCATCACAGAGTCGCCCTCCTCATCAACAAAATGATACTCACCTACAAAAAAACGTTTTACCCCTGTCCCTAATTCAGAGTTGGCATTAGGGTCAAATTCTTCTTGTGCAAAAGCAGTGATTGAACACAAGAGCGTTCCAATTAGTATAATTAAGAGTCGGAACTGTGACATTTATTTGTGTCGGCGTGAGGGTAGTCAATTGTATAATGAAGTCCACGCGATTCTTTTCGCTCTTTTGCTTGACGCATAATGAGATACCCCACATTAATGATGTTGCGAAGCTCACATATTTCGCGCGAAGCAGTTGAGCGTTTGAAAAGCCGTTCGGTTTCTTCATATAGAAGGTCGAGTCGATTCCACGCTCGGTTCAAACGAATGTCGGAGCGAACAATCCCCACGTAGGTACTCATAATTTGGTTTACTTCCTTGATGCTTTGCGTAATCAGCACCATCTCCTCGGGTAATCTTGTCCCTTCGTCGTTCCATTCGGGAATGTCGTTACGGAAAGAATAGTGATTTACCATTTCCATAGCATGCACTGCTGCGGCTTGGGCATATACAACAGCCTCGATGAGAGAGTTTGATGCTAAGCGATTTCCTCCATGAAGCCCCGTACAAGCACATTCGCCAACGGCATATAGTCGTTTGATTGATGACTCAGCGTTAGAGTCAACTTTAATCCCCCCACACAAGTAGTGAGCGGCAGGGGCTACAGGGATATAATCTTTGGTTATATCGATGCCAAGCGATAGACATTTGCGATATATATTGGGGAAATGTTTCTTTGTTTCTTCAGGGTCTTTGTGCGTAACATCGAGATACACATGGTCATCGCCATGGCGTTTCATCTCACTGTCGATGGCACGAGCTACAATATCGCGAGGTGCGAGCGATAGACGAGGGTCGTATCTATGCATAAATTCTTTGCCACGAATATTGCGAAGCACAGCACCATAGCCACGCATAGCCTCGGTAATGAGGAATGATGGTCGGTCGCCGGGGTGGTAAAGTGCAGTGGGGTGGAATTGCACAAATTCCATGTCTTGCACAGTTCCTTTGGCTCGATAAACCATTGCAATGCCGTCGCCTGTCGCGATTAGGGGGTTGGTTGTGGTCTTATATACAGCACCTATACCTCCTGTTGCCATTACGGTAATTCTTGCCTTGAATGTGTCAACTTTGCCGTTTTCGGGATTGAGAATATATGCACCATAACAAGTAACATCGCTTGTGCGACGAGTAACTATGCGGCCCAAATGGTGTTGTGTGATTATTTCAATCGCAAAATGATCTTCAAATACATCGATATTAGGGTTTTTCTTTACGGCAGCAATGAGGCTTTCTTGTATCTCGGCTCCGGTGTTGTCTTGATGATGTAGAATGCGAAACTCACTGTGTCCGCCCTCTTTGTGAAGGTCAAACTCGCCATCTTCGTTTTTATCGAAGTTTACGCCCCAATTTATCAGTGCATTTATTTCATTGGGAGCTTCGGTAACAACCTTTTTTACAGCTTCGGGGTCGCTTAACCAGTCGCCGGCAATCATTGTATCTTCGATATGTTTTTCAAAATTATCGACTTTGAAGTTTGTAACCGATGCCACACCTCCTTGTGCCAAATAAGTGTTGGCTTCGGGAAGTTTTGTTTTACATACCAACGCCACACGCCCTGTGTGTGCTACTTTGAGTGCAAAACTCATACCGGCAATGCCGGAACCTATAACAAGATAATCATATTCGTAAGTCATATCCTTACCCCTTTATTTTTATAACCACAAAGTTATAAAATAATTTAGAATGGGGTAATTCATTATGCGTAAATTTTATTGATAGCGACAATAAAGCTCTTCGCTGTTGATATTTTCAACTCAAATAGCCACTTTTTTCGTCTGTCGGAGTATATTTAGGGAACTTCTATAAATTCCCTTTACTCTAAAAAAACACAAGGGGCATTGCCATCTCGGCAATGCCCTTGCAATTCAAAACCAAAATATTTATGAAACAAATTATTTCTTAATCATGCGAGTTGTTGCACCTGCTGCGTGGATGATGTAAACGCCTGTTGGGAGGTCGCTAACATTAAACTTCACGCGAGTGTCATCAGCTTCAAATTCTTTCACCAACTGACCATCGATAGTGAATACCTTCACATCATCAAGCACAGTCCATGCTTGAAGCGTTACCACACTATTAGCAGGGTTAGGATAGAGACGCAATGTGCCTTTAGCCACATTCACATCTTCTACACCAGTGGTAATCTCGTCTTTTACTTCAATAATACCATCCATCTCTAAATCTCTATAATCCTGGTTGGTTGTAGTGATGACATACATATCTTTTCCACTTACTGCATTGCGAGTGAGTGGTGCAGAAATGTCATGAACTCCTTCTTGATAAGTAGAACTTACTTTGATTATTGGCTCATCATAGATAACCACAGGATAGTTAGCACTTAATTCCCATTGAATTTTGGCATTCGCTTTATTTGTTAATTTTTCATTTCCAGCCCACACGTAGTGTACCTTTATAGGGAAATGTCCTGCTTCAGTGGCTAATGCCGACCAGTTTTCAGTTCCGGTATAACCAATACCTCTAAGTTGATTTTTAGAGAAATCTTTTTGATTATTGGTGATACGATTATTGTAACGTCCTACAACTTCGTCAGTTAAAATTGATGCAGCTTGGTATGGAGTCCAAATGTTTGATTCCACCGGGTGACCAACACATTCCCAACCTTTATCTGACTTACTATAATAACCCATATAACGCACAAGATTATCATTAAATTCTTGCCATTTGATATCCATTGCAACGTCGTAGAAGTATTTGAAGTAAGCACCATAGTCATCATCATCACCTTCAACATTTGCTTTTTCATCCCAGTGTGTAGATTCTTCTAAGAACACATATCCTGGACAATTATATACATCTAATTCAGGGGTTGGGAACTCAGGATTAACAGCGATAGGCGCTTCGCTTTCACTTGTCTTTTCAACTAATTTGCCATCAACAGTTTTGCGATAAGTAGTGCGAACAATTAATGTGTAGTTTTCGTTCTTTTCGGCATTGTATGTATAACGAACACGACCGTCAGGTGATGTTGTTTCATCGCGACCTACATTAAGACCGAGAATGTCAACTATACGTTTTTGAGTATTTGAATACAACGCTTTGTTAGTTGTACTGCTTTCTTGAACAGCTTCGCTAATCACATTACCTTCTTTATCTTTAAGAATCAAAGTGTAAGTGATATCCCACTCATTTAATACATCGTCGGTTACAGGGAGTGGATCGATACAACCGGTAGCACCAATCACGTTAGCCTCGGTAATTGAAATTGGGTTTGTTGGATTTTCAATATCACCAATTTTTTGGAATGTACCCATTGGGTAGTCTTCATTCCCTGCAAGAGATTCAATGATATTACCTTTCACCGGTATTGCTTCAGCAACATTACCTGTTCCATCTCCGTCATTGCTATTGGCTTTCCATTCTGTTAATGGAAGATTAATTTTATAAGTAGCCGACTCAAGAGCACTTGCAGTGAAGTTAAATGTACGCACTGCACTTGTATAAACTTGAGCTTTATAAGTATAATCAAAATCAACATCCTTCCACACAAGTGATTTAGTAGCTTTTGAGAGGTCGCCCGATGGGGTTACATCGTCAAAGTCAACAACCATATACCAATCATTAATAGTGAAGTGATTACAGTTGTTAGCTGTCATTGTTGCAGGACCTTGATAGAATCGTCCCACTTTATCCTTATTTGATGCAGCATTAAGAGCCTTAGCTGTCGCTTCATCAACCACAATCACATATTTTGTGGCTGTAACCAATTCATCGTTATCATCAAGAAGTGTTGAGTTAAACACATCTTCATTGAGTGAAAGGTCGAGTTTGAGGTCTAATGAATATTGAGTTACACCATCAACCACTGTTGAAGGTTGCGACAATTTAACATTCACAGGCACAACCGGAGCAGCCGATGTAACGGTGCGACCTTTACCTGAGATTGATTTTGATTTTACTTCACTTGCATAGTTTGCTGCTGAATAATAGTTAGCCACCTTGTAATTATAGATGCGGTTATAATCACCACCGTGAGCAAGGTTTTTGTGAGTGAAAGAGCCTGAAGTAGAACCTGAGGCTATAGTTGCTGTTCCGGCTTCTTCCCATGTGCCGTTATTGTCATATACACGGTTGCCCGATTCATCACGACGCATTGTTTGGTAATAAACCTTAAATTCACCTGCTTCACCGGTCCATGTAATATTGGCATCAACAGTGCCTGCAGCAGTGTTGCTTCCCTCACCATTACATTTGCGAGTTGCCACTACATTTGATGGAGCTATATCTCTACCCAAACCGGTAATGGTATATGATGACAATGCATTAGTTGTAGTTACACGAGCAGATGTCTTAACAGCATATTTCAAAAGACCTTTTTGTAGAGATACAAGATACAAGTTTCCTGCGTGGTCAAATGCCATTTGGTCAACTTGTCTTGTGCCACTCAATGGAATTGAATATTGATAAGAGAACGAAGGAGTATTTCCATTCCATGATAGATTATAGACATCAACCTCAAGGTCTTTTTCAATAGCATTTCCACTTGCATCAGCATTCCAACCATCAACGATAGCAAATATTTTCTTATCTGTTGTAATTGCCATAGCACCCACTTGGGTCGCTTGGGTATAACTATTTAAGTTGTGTCCAGAGAATATGATGTTTCCATTGACATCTACATATCTAAAAATAGGATAGTCCTCGGTATTTCCTCCATTGTATCGTTTTTGCGAAACAAAGATACCATTATCGGTTGCCAAAACATCTCCTTCATTTACCAAATTGTTACCAACGCTGGCATAGCTGGTCGCCGTACTTGTTCCTGCATCAGATGTTCCAACATTATAAGCATGATATGTTGTATAACTGGTAAGATACATTTTTCTGTTTGCACCAGTACCAATAAAGTCAACAGCACGAACCCCGGCTTGAATAGCAGAAGATATAGTCATCTTAGATGGGGTTGTTGAATTACATACCCAAAGACCTTGATTACCATCATTATCATAGTCTGCGATATATAATTTACCACTATTCGCTTTTAATTTTACAGAATAATTACTTCTTGTTCCTGGGAATTTATTTACTAAATATTTACTTCCTTTCGTAGTTAATTCAGGATAATAGTTCTGAGCTCCAATACCTTTACCTGTTATGGTATAGACAGTACCGAAATTAGCACTTGTTTGGTCATTATCGATAGAAAGACCGAGACGCACTCCATTAGAAGCTACTCCTGCAACAGAGCCAACTTGCGTTACAGTGCTATTTGCACTATTATTAATTTTAACAGCCCAAGTGTAGTCACCTGTTGCAATGTCGTAGGCATTAATTCTTACTTCGTTTGCCCCTTTTACAATAGGAGTCTTTATTTCAATTGTTTTACCAGTTGACTTAGGAGTAAGAACAATGACACCATTCTTTCTTGCACCTGTTGAACGGAACTTGAATACATATTCATTACCACTCTTTGAAGATGACAATTCATAAGCGAAATAACCTTCGGCGTTAGCATCTTCAGCTTCTTCGGTTTCACCAGGCTCGGCATCGGGATTAGGAGCATCTTCAGGCTCGATTCCAATTTCGGGACCTTGATTTGGGTTAGGGGTTGTGGTAGTTGCAGTCAATGTAGTGAGGTCGTCAGCAACTGTGATGTTCCACACGCCTTCCCATGGAAGAATGATATCGCCACCATTTTTATCGGCAACAAGATTTACAGTATTACCATTTGTGATAGTAGAGGTTGGAGTGAGGTTGCCATTGTTGAATGTTTCCCAGTCACCCTTATTTGTTGAAATCTTGAATGCTGTTACATTTGCATCAAGTGAGATGGTGTAATTAGTGTGATTATCGGTAAATTCAACTGCATTAGTAGGTTCCCAAGCACCAATAGCATCGCTATTACCTACTATATAAAGTGGAGGAAGCGGTTGAGGAGTTGAAGTTGTTGCAGTCAGTGTAGAACGGTCGCCTGCCACTGTGATAGTCCACACACCAGCCCATGGAAGAACGAAATTGTTATAAGAATGTTGTGCTATCAAATTTATAGTGCCACCATTTGTGATAGCATCGTTGCTGGTGAGGTTGCCGGCATCGAATGCAGACCAATCACCTGAAGTCTCACCTTTACCTGTTGAAATCTTAAACTCGGTTACAGTTTCGTTGAGCGTAATTGTATAGTTTTTACCATTGTCGGTAAGTTCAACAGCTTTTGCAGGGTCCCAATTACCAATAACATCGCTATTACCTACGATATAAAGAGGTATAGGAGGATTGACACCAGTGATTGTTCCTGAACCGTTCGTAACAGTTTGACGTGATGGATTTTTGATAGCGTACATTAAAAGGCCTTGTTGACGTGATGCTACGACAAGGTTTCCGGCATAGTCAAATTCCATTTGGTCAACTAATTTTGTGCCACTTAATGGAATAGAGTATTGATGTGTGAATGAAGGAGTGCTTCCGTTCCATGTCACGCTATAAACTTGAACACTAATATCTGCTTTTGTAGATTCATTGTAACCATCTGCTATTGCAAATGTTTTATAGTCGGGAGTAATTGCCATACCACCATTACTTGTACCATTAAGGGTCGCATTAATAGCATCTGACTTGTATTTGAGATTCAAATCGTGGTCTAATACCGCAAAGGCAGGGTTTTGGCTAAGGTTGTTACCTGCGTAACGATTTTGAGATACGAAAACAGCTTTGTCGGTAACAAGTACATCTCCGTCACCATTATCCATAACGCCGGCAGTAGTATATCTTTTAGTGGGGCTGTTTGCAGTCCATGATGTTCCGGTACCAATGTCGAAACGTTGAAGATTGTTTTCATGAGTAGAGAACACTTTGCGGCTAGAACCTTCGCCATAGAATGCAAGACCACGTTCGTAATAAACATTAGTGATATTGCGAGGTGAAGCATTTGTGGCAGGGTCATATTCCCACATACCAGTGTTATAGTTGGCATAGTTTGCAATATAAACTTTACCATTTTCTACTTCAATACGGTTACTACGGTAGAATTTATTTGAACTTGTAGAAGCGTCGGTGTCTTTACCAAACATGCCAGTGATTAACTTACCTCCATTCTTACTGAAGTCGGGGTTGAATTTTTGCAACCCTTGCCCCATTGACGTCAAGGTGTAAATTGTACCAAAGTTGGCACTTGTTTGGTCGTTATCGATAGCGACACCAATACGAGCATCGGCAGAACCATTATTATAAATAATTGAATTATCGCTTTGGACAAGATTGCAGCCATTAGAAGCAGGGTTATCGAATGCTACTGCCCAAGAATAGTTTGCACCATCTTCAAGTTCAGTTGCATCAATTGTTACATTGTTTGAGCCTTTGCTGATTGACCCAGTTTGGATTACAGTTTGTGCTTTTGTTGAAGTGTTGGTAAGGATAATTTTACCATTGCTCATTGCTCCAGTTGACTTGAATGATGCAGTATAAGTTTCATCATCAACCTTAGTCAATTTTAGACCATATGCATAATGACCTTGCACTGCATCAGCAGCAGAGTAGGTGCGCATGTCAATATCAATATAGTTCGTTTCGTTGGCTACAACGGTAACAGTTTGCGAAACTTCTTTATATCCATTGAGAGAATGCTTGATTGTATATGTGCCGGGAGCTACTTTCTTAAAGAAATATGCACCGTTCCATTCATCATCGGTAGTATAAGTGTCAACAGCAACGCCATTTGAGTTATAAAGCGTAACTGTCACATTATTAAGAGGCTTTTTATTGTCGATAGGGTCAATGTATTTATTAGCATCACGTGTAGGATTTTGAATTACCGACCAATATGTATGATTCATAGTAACCGATTGGTCGCGAACGATACCATAGATTTTACCATAGCTATCTTTTTTGCCCCAACCGAAGTAATCATTGATACCACGAGCATACATTTCACCTTCATGGCGACACACATCATCGTTCATAGCACGGTGCATCGCAGGGCGATAAGTGTGGTCATAGCCCTCTACCAAGAAACCTGGGATTGTGTGATTTAATACTCCATAATAGCGAGTATATGATGAGTTGTTACGGTCGGTATTATATTGAAATTTCACGTCACCTTTAATCCAGTATGGGTTACCATCGGCATCTTTGCCCGATGGATAATAGACACGTCCAGGGAAAGATGAAGCATTACCCCAGTTAGCACTTCCTGCATCGTATGGGTATCTTGGGTCAGTAAGCCAGTTCCAATGCATGTGTTTGTTTGAGATAGCATGTTTCCAACAAGCCATTGCCATATCATAACTTCCTGCAACGTATGGATCGCCGTCCCATCCACGATGAAGGAATAGGAGTTGATTGAAGTTTGTGTGTCCCGATGGGTTATTTCCGTCACCTTGGTTTGCATTTGAGTGAATAGAGATAAATACATCGGCATCCATCGTTTGAGCTTCCGTTGCTACGACTGACAACTCTGGAGAAACACCGGTTGTGGCGTGGCTCATACGGATATTATTTTGCTGCCAATACTTATTACCATTAGCATCAGTATAATACGTAGGCCGCTTTGAATTGTCGTAAGGCACGCCATATTCCTTTAACTTATCAAGCAACCCATATGCTTTTTGCATATTGGTGTTTGACTCATAAAAACCGGCCGTATCGGCCATTGCAGCACCATGTTTGATTGTTGCCATTGGGCGGTCACCGGAAGTATATGTTCCGTGTCCGGGGTTGATGTAGATGCGCACTTGATTGACCGTTGCATTGGGATTTGCAGCCGATGCGCTCAACGAGAGGGTTGCCGTCAATGCGGCAAGAAGTAAATGTTTTAGTTTCATAAATTTAGGTAGTGCCTCTCTTTGTAAAGATTTTGCAATCAAGCAAAAAAACATGGCACAAAAAGACTATTCTTTTCATGGCATTTTACAAAGGTTGACTATTAATTGTTAGTTATTTACAAATTTTCGAGCCCAAAATTACAAATTAGCCCCAATATATTAAAGTGTTCTCAATAATATTTAACACAATTTAAGGTGTAAATCCCTCTATCAGCCCTTTTTTGCCGACAAAACAATAAAAAACAGATTGTCCATCGTAGGGACATAGCGTGCCGTGTCCGATGAATTTGACAAAATGACAATCGGTTTCAAATAACTAAGTTCTGAAGAAATCACACTATGATAAGTTATCCATATTCTCCTCGGTTCGGGATATGTATTATCTCCCTCCCCATCATTTTCAGCTTCTATAGTGCAAAGAGAGTCTAATCCGACATTTTTTACAACCTCAACTAAGGCACTGTAAAAATCCTCACGAACAAATATTGATGATTCTTTACGAAGTTTTTTCAACTGCTTTTTCGTCAAATCACCCTCTAATCCAAATTGAGAACGGTCAATCGCAAGGTCTATATCTTCAGAAAATCGGTTGATAAGTTTTCCAACTTTACTTAATGATGTTCCACCCTTGAATATCAATTTGTTGGCAAATGGTAGAGTAAACACAATTTGCAGAATGGTTGTAACCCATAAATCTTTTTCAATAGCTTGAGCCGGCAACCCTATTTTCCCTTCTGTCGCTTGAAGTATTTGTCGCTGTTCTTCTTGCGATAATGTAAAATAGTTATTCATAAGACTCTTTTATAATGTTTCTAATCCAAGACGGCATAAGTTTTAGGTCTCCCATCACCTTTTCTTTTGGCTCATTACTGAGCAATTCTTTAATTCGCCCCAACTGCCAATCTTCAATATTATCTTTTTTTAGTGATTTTAGAGCCAATGTTATCAGCATCGCCAATCGACTTTGGAATGCCAAATTTTTGGGTGCAGTTTTTTTGAATGTTATGCCCCTTCCATTTGAAATGTCAATATGTCTATTTGAGCCGTCTGTCAGATAAACATAGTTCATCGGCACTTGTGTAGATAGCCCCAGGATATTTAATGCGTAAGCTCCGGTTGGAATTATTCGAGCATGGTCTCGCTTCGCCATTGCTTCTGCAATATGTTCAATTGGGGGTTGCAAAACGCCTAAACCAAGTTTTTCTTCTATTTCAGGAAAACAATAGATACCTTGTGCAATTCGGATAATCTTATCGTCTTTACATAGACGTGTCAAACATTGCCTGATTGCATCAGCAGAACCATACTCAATAAAGTCATCGGGAAAGAAAATGTTCCCCCTTTTCAATGACAAAATATGTTGTTCAATTTTCGATGTTATGCTGTCCATATTGTTGATATTTTGTCACAAAAATAATCAAAATTTGTGACAAAAACAAGTGGGTAAGTGTAAAATTAGGCCAACATAGTCCCTTTATGTTCATTTTGTCTAAAAAAAGCAATGCCCGGAAATGAGATAAATAATTTGTAGTTTTTTCGTTGTGTATAAAGAATTTTCCTTAACTTTGTACCCGAAATACTTCGACGTGGAAAAATTTGGCTGCTTGCAACCACAATAAAAAATGCTAAAACCGCAATCTTTATTCTCCCATTTACGTTTGTGGCTTTAGTTATTGGCTGTCGGCAAGCACGAATTGCACCGAGAGCTTTTATTTTGTTTACTAATTAACAACTAAAGAATATGAACTATCTATTTACATCTGAATCGGTGTCGGAAGGACACCCCGACAAGGTGGCAGATCAAATCTCAGATGCCATTCTTGACGAATTTCTTGCCTATGACCCTCAATCAAAAGTAGCTTGCGAAACCCTCGTTACTACCGGTCAGGTTGTTGTTGCCGGCGAAGTAAAAAGTGAGGCTTATATCGACCTAATGGATGTAACCCGTCGTGTTATCAACGGCATTGGTTACAATCGCAGTGAATTGAAATTTGATGGCGATGCCTGTGGTGTGCTATCGGCTCTACATGAGCAAAGTGCCGATATTAATCGAGGCGTAGAACGCGAAAATGTAGAGAATCAAGGTGCCGGTGACCAAGGTATGATGTTTGGTTATGCTTGCAACGAAACCGAAAATTACATTCCTTTGACACTCGACCTCAGCCACTTGTTATTAAAAGAACTTTCAGAAATACGTCGTGAAGGAAAGGAAATGACATATCTACGTCCCGACTCAAAAAGTCAGGTTACGGTTGAATATTCTCCCGATGGCAATCCTGTGAGAGTCCACACTATTGTGATTTCAACTCAACACGATGATTTTATCAAACCCACAGATGGCAAAACTCAAGATGAGGCCGATGCCGAAATGCTCGCAATCATCAAAAACGACGTTGCCACTATTCTTATTCCTCGCACAATAGCAAAACTTTCAAAAGAAACACAAGCTCTCTTTGATGGGAACCACATTCTACACGTTAACCCAACCGGAAAATTCGTTATTGGTGGTCCTCATGGCGATACAGGATTGACCGGTCGAAAAATTATCGTTGACACTTATGGTGGTCGTGGTGCTCATGGTGGTGGTGCATTTTCGGGTAAAGACCCCTCAAAGGTTGACCGTTCGGCAGCATACGCAGCTCGCCACATTGCAAAAAACCTTGTAGCAGCAGGTGTAGCCGACCAAGCTCTCGTGCAAGTGGCATACGCTATCGGTGTGGCAAAACCGGTGAGTCTTTATATCAACACCTATGGCACAGCAAAAGTAAATATGAGCGATGCCGAAATATCTGATATAGTAGCAAATATGGAGATATTTGATATGCGTCCTTACGCTATCGAAACACGTTTGAAACTTCGCAATCCTATCTATCAAGAAACTGCTGCCTACGGACACATGGGTCGCAACTATGAAGTGAAAGAAAAAACTTTCACATCTCGCTATGAAGGTGTAAAAACAATGAAGGTAGAACTGTTTACTTGGGAAAAGCTCGATTGCGTAGAGCAAATAAAACAACGCTTCGGTCTATAATTTGCACTAAGCCCCATTTAGGCACCTTAACTTTCATTTTTACACAAAATCAAACAAACTATTTTGCTTGATAAGGAAAAAAGTGTATCTTTGTGCGTTGTTTGCTATTTTACCCAAAATGGCAACCGATGTGACATAGTAAAAAATTAAATAAAACACTTAAAATAATGGCAACTTTAGAAAAAATCAGAAGCAAGTCGGTATTGCTATTCACTGTAATCATCGTAGCATTGCTTGCATTCATTCTTGGCGACTTCTTTACTTCAGGTCGCAGTTTATTTGGTGGTGGCACCACTGTAGCCGAAATTGGCAACCATGAGATCGATGTTCAACTTTATCAACAACGTCTCAACCAAGTGAGTCAACAACTTCAAGAGCAAGGTCAACAACAAGACATGGACATGGTTCAAGCTCAAGTGCTTCAACAAATGCTCTTTGAAAAAATGATGAACGCCGAACTTGAAAAACTTGGCATCGAAGTAACCGGAAAGGAACTTGCTGACATCATCACAAAGAATCCTCAAACAGCTCAAATGATTGATGCTATCAAGAATCCCGGTAAATACAATATCCCTGCCGAATATGCCGAACAGCTAAAAGCTCAACTTGCAAATCTTGAAATTGAGACCGAAAAACAAGTTAAAGAATTTATCTACGGCTACATATTCAGCAACCTTTTCACTGCTAACGAACTTGATGCAAAAGAAGCATACGATGCTGTGAACAAAAACTACATCGTCTCTCTCACAAGTAAAGAGTATGCTTCACTTCCCGATGACCAATTTCAAGTAAGCGATGCTGAAATCAAAGAAGAATGGAACAAAGAAAAAGGTGCTTACGCTCTTGAAAACGAAATGCGTACGATCAATTATTTCACTGTTCTGCTCAAACCATCAAACGAAGATAATGCAAATGCAGAAGCTATAGTAAACGCAGCTATTGAAGGGCTTAACTCAAGCAATGGTGTTGAAGCTATCGCTGCTGATGTTAACTTCAACATCAAAAACAACACTTATGCTCCTCGCCAAATCAAAGATTTACAACTTAAGAACTTTGTTGATTCAGCAAAAGTAGGTCAAGCAAGTATTGTTTCAAAACTTGATAAGACCTATAAAATTGCAAAATTACTCAGTTCAAAAACTGAAATAGACTCAATCAATGTTTCGGTTGTTCAAATTACCGACACTACAGCATTTGACTCAGTTGTAAACGCACTAAATAATGGTGTTAGCGTTAAAACAATCCTTGCTGACAAAGAAAAAACAGTAGGTGCAGATAGTGCTTGGATTACACTTGCAGATCCTCAAACAGATCCTATCTTAAGAGCAAAATTCCAAAAAGCAACCAACGGTCAAAAAATCGTTATTGACACTACAATGAATCAACAACGTTGGCAAGCTGTTTATGTAGTAAACAAAACAACACCGGCAGTAAAAATCAGCGAAGTAGCCGAAATCACATACGTAGTTGAACCATCTGAAAAAACTATCAACGAGCTTACAGGCAAATTGAACGATTTCTTGGCTAACAACACTAATATTGAGGACTTAATTGCTAACGCTCCTGTAGCCGGTTATACTATTAACCCTGCGAGAATCGATGCAACTTCAAGCCACATTAATTATATGCCCGAATCACGTGCAGCTATCAAATGGGCTTTGAATGCCGAAAAAGGTGAAGTGTCGGCTCCTTTCTCTAATCGCGACAATAACCGACTTTTGATTGTTGCTGTTAAGGATATTTACAGCGACTACATCACTGCCGATAACGAAGATGTGAAAAAAGCCCTTATCGAAAAGATTCGCAACGACAAAAAAGCTGAAGCTATCATAGCTGATTTCAACAGCAAAAACCCAAAAGAATTTGCCGACTATCTTGCTATCACAGGCGATTCAGCAACAACTGCTCGTATGAGCTTCAGCAACACTTCGGTTAACACTCTTGGCAATAATGAATTTGCATTTATCGGTGCTGTTACTGCTACTGAAAAAGGTCAGCTAGTTGGTCCTGTCAAAGCAAATAAAGCTGTTGTTGTTGCCAAAGTTGATGACATCAACACAATAGGTCGTCCTTATAATTTCGCAGAATATAAAGATCACTTTAATAGAATGATGGGTGGAAGCAGCCTTTTGAACAACTTGTTCATCATTATGAAAGGCGATAATGCTTTTGAATCAAAATTGCTTGACTTCTACGAAAACTAATTTTGGACTTATAATCATTTTTTGATATAACCATTATACGAAGGAGCGAGCGTCATCAGAAACGACTCTCGCTCCTTTTGTATTTGATGAAGATACAGATTTACCCATGTTGGACAAACCATCATTATATCTATTCCCGGTGGCATTGGGCGACACGCCTTTGCAAAATGTGTTACCTGCTTACAATATTGCGATTATACCTTCGATTAAATATTTTATCGTGGAAAATATACGCTCGGCACGTCGTTTCCTAAAGGCTTGCGACCGCTCAATAGATATTGATCAACTGACATTTTTTACTCTCAATGAGCACACCGACCATGCCACAATTCCATCAATGCTTGAACCTATGGCTCAAGGACACAGTATGGGAATAATATCTGAAGCCGGTTGCCCTGCAATTGCCGATCCCGGAGCTGATGTTGTGGCAATCGCCCAACAACGAGGCTATAACATTGTGCCATTGGTGGGGCCATCAAGCATACTACTTTCGCTCATGGCATCGGGGTTCAATGGGCAGTCATTTGCTTTTAACGGCTATCTTCCTATTGACCAGAATAGCCGTAATGCTAAGCTAAAAGAGATGGAACGACGTATTCGCCGTGAACGCCAAACTCAAATCTTCATCGAAACGCCTTATCGCAACAATAAATTAATCGAAGAGCTATCTCGTTCACTCCCTGGCGATGTTATGTTGTGTGTGGCAAGTGATATTACCGGACAAAAGCAGTCAATTATCACACGTCGATTATCACAATGGAGCAAAGCTTCTTACGATTACAATAAAATTCCCACTATATTCCTCCTATTCTCATAACCATTACCCCAAAATGGCAAAAAAACGCAAATTAACTCCGCTAAAAGACCTCCCCGGATTGTTTGATGGTTTTCCCGAAAGTCCCTATTTAGGAGCTTCGATTGATTTCACGTCGGGCAATTCTGAGCCAAAATTTCCCCAAAAGGCTAAATCGACAACCGACATTCAGCCCATGAAGCCGGCACCTCGTCAATTTAACCTCAAATTTATCTCTTTAGGCAGTGGAAGTAGTGGTAATTGTGCATATATAGGCGACAACGAAGGAGGAATACTTATTGATGCCGGGGTTGATAATAATATCGTTGTGAAGGAATTGGCTCAGAACGGGATTAAAATGGATATGGTAAAAGCCATCTGTATCACTCACGACCATGGCGACCACATTCGTTTTGCTTATTCGATAGTGAGACGCTACCGACACATTGGAATCTATTGTACTCCTCGCACTCTCAACGGCATAATGCGTCGCCACAATATTTCCCGACGATTCAAAGACTATCATCGTCCCATTTATCAAGAGAATCCTTTCTCAATCGACAACTTCAAAATAACGGCTTTTGAAGTGTCGCACGATGGGACTGAAAATATGGGATTCTTTATAGAGATCGGCAATCATCGTTTTGCTATCGCCACCGACTTAGGGTGTATAACTCCTCGTGTCGATTTCTATATGCGTCAAGCTCAATACATAATGATTGAAAGCAACTACGATAAAGAGATGCTGATTACCGGGAAATATGCCGAATATCTCAAAGCTCGTATCCTTGCCGACAAAGGACACCTCGACAACGAAGTTACGGCTCGATATATAGCTGAAATATATTCACCAAAACTCACGCATGTGTTTCTATGCCATCTTAGCAACGATAATAATACTCCAAATATTGCCCTTTCAACCGTTTCAAAACCACTCTTTGACAGAGGAATAAAAATTGGCGACGGGACTGAAAGTGCAATATCAAACGATGCCGACATTCAAATCGCAACACTCCCTCGCCACGAATCTTCAATACTCTATATATTAAGAGCGAAATAGGTTATTTGTTGTGCATTGCGTCGAAGAAATGCCACATGGCGATACCTCCCGACACAGAAACATTGAGTGAGTGTTTTGTGCCACATTGTGGTATTTCAATGCACACATCGCAAGCATCAACGACAGTTTGCTCTACTCCGTTTACTTCGTTGCCAAACACAATGGCGTATTTATTCTCTTTTTCAACGACAAAGTCTTGTAGAGCTACACTATCTTTCACTTGCTCAAGGCAACAAAGAGTGTAGCCTTCACGTTTCAATAGCTCGATGCAATCAATCGTAGTTGCGAAATATTGCCACTCGACTGAGTCTTCGGCTCCAAGTGCAGTTTTGTGTATTTCATTGTTGGGAGGTGTGGCTGTAATACCACAAAGCATCAAGCGAGAAATGAGAAAAGCATCGGCGGTGCGAAATATAGAGCCAACGTTATTGAGGCTGCGTATATTATCAAGAACTACCACGATAGGCAGTTTTTCGACTTGTGATTTGTATTCATCAACCGACACGCGCTCAAGATCCCATATCGTTTTCTTTTCCATATCAAGAATCAGTGTTTAAGACGTTGGCGAGTGAAAACAGAGGTTATTTGCGATGTAACAAATCCAACAACAAGAACCAAAAGGAACACGACCAACAAATCGGTAGCAACAACTCGCACAGGATAAGCATCAATAACCAATGCCGAAGGGTCGCCACCTAATTTTATAAATTTACCATATTGTTGTGCCAAACACAATATAACTCCAACAATAATACCAATCATGCCACCAACGAGCGAAATAAGCCACCCCTCAAGAATAAAGATGCGTGTAATCATTTTGTGTGTTGCTCCAAGAGCATGAAATGTTATTATGTTTTCATCTTTCTCGATAACAAGCATTGAGAGGGTTGATATAATATTAAATGATGCGATAACAAGAACAAATGCTAACATGAGAAATGTTATCCATTTTTCTATTTGTACCATTTTAAATGACTGTTCTTGCTGCTCATATCGGTTCTTTACAATATACTCATTGCCTATTGTTGAGGCTATCGATGTGCTAACTTGTTCGGGTTCGACACCGACTTTTAATGCCACATCGATTGCTGAAGCCTCGGTGGTGTATTCAAGCAATGTGCGTGCATTTTCAAGAGGAACAATCACCCTGTCGGCATCATATTCGGGCTGGTTAACCTGAAATACTCCTGCAATAACGAGGGAATCGCCGCAAAAGGCAGTCATGGGATTTGCCGGATTGATTTTAGAGGTGCGTGAGGGGGCATATACCCTAAAATAATCATACCCACCGGGACGGGCCATTAGATTTACAGCCACGCCAACACTCAATGTTGCATAGCTTGTCGCATTATCTTTTAAGAGGAAATAACCATCTATTATGGTTGAGTCGATTGCATATACGTCGGCATATTTAGACGAAACACCCATTAGGCGGATAGGTGTTTGTTTGTCATTAAATATGGCAAATGCTTGTTCGTCGATTGATGGTAGCGATGCTTTTACTCCATCAATTGAGTTAATCACTTGTGCCAGCGAATCGGCATTTACAATTACTTTGCCATTGGCAGGGGTTATTTTTAGCTCGGGGTCGAGACGCGATAACGAACGTGCCGCAACATCTTCAAAACCATTAAATACCGAAAGTACACACACAATTGCCATTGTTGCAACAGCAACACCCACAACCGAAATCAGTGAAATGATATTGACTGCGTTGTGGGTCTTCTTTGAGAAGAGGTATCGTAGAGCGACTCTCAGTGAAAACATTGTGCTTATTCTTTCTCTTTGAGCAAATTATCGATGTTTTCGATATAGTCGAGAGAGTCATCGATAAAGAATGACAATTCGGGGGTTTTGCGAAGTTGATAACGCACTACCTTTGCCAATTCATAACGAATTTCACGAGCACTATTGTTGATACTTTCAATAAGAGCAGGTGCCTTATCTGACGGAAAGATAGAAAGATAAGCACGTGCGATGCTTAAATCGGGCGACACTCTAACGGTGCTTACCGAAACAATAACACCGTGAGTTTTAGCCGTTTGACGACGAAATATTTCGCTTAATTCCTTTTGTAATAATCTTGCAATTTTTGCTTGTCGTGTAGATTCCATAATGTTTATTCAATATCTTAATTATAATATTTTAATGGGGCACTTTTATGTTTAGCTGCATCAAAATTTGAAAAACATATTTTCCCATTCTAAAAAGTTTACAAATATAACACAAGTGGCAAAGAATTGCAAACTCTACAAAGTGTTATTTTATAAAAGATTATAAATAAGCCGATTTTATTTTCCAGATTTAATTGTTTTACACTATCTTTGTGGTTATGGAAAACGAAAAACAAAAATTTAGTTGGGTTAAAAGATATGTAAAGTTACCATTCCTATGCGTGGTGGCATATCTTGCATTTATCTTATTTTTTAATGAAAACTCTATCGCTCGCAGCTTTGAGCTTAATCAAGTAATAGATTCTCTTGAAAATGAGATAAAGTTTTATCGTGATACTACAAATTATTATATCTATCTCAATGATCAGCTAAATTCCAATCCCGAAGCGATGGAGCGTGTGGTAAGAGAAAAGTATCACATGAACCGTGAGAATGAAGATGTATATGTGTTTGAAGAAGAAAAATAACCAAAATGAAAACTGAAAACAAACCCGATAATAAAAACATATTGGTAACCACGAAAACAATTTTTTTGTGGTTTATAACAATTGGCATGTTGCTCATCGCTGCCGGTACGGTTATGCCGCTATTGATGCAAAATGGTAGCGACTTGTTTAAGTATGTTTATGGAGTTGGAGCAGTAATGTTACTTATTGGTAGGATTTTTTCTTCATATAAGGGTGATAATTTGAGATTAAAACGACTATATCGCATAGAGAGCTGGAGTGCGATTTTCTTTTGTGTAGCCGTGTTTTTCATGTTCTATGAAAGAGCAGGAGCTCGCGATTGGTTGGCATTCACACTTGCCGGAGGTGCTATACAAATCTATACCTCAATTATGATTCCTCGCACGATTGCCAAAAGCAAGTAATATGCGTTAATAAAGAGTAATTTATAAGGCTATTTAACGAGTATTTAGTAACTTTGTCGCCGAAATGGGATATAATCTCACAATAGACCAAGGCAACAGCTCGGCAAAGGTGGCTGTTTGGGACGGAGCCGACATCATTTTTGATGGCTGCTTCAAGCAATTTGAAAGCGAGAATATTGCCGATTTAATTACTCGGTTTCCACTTATTGATAAGGCTATTTATTGTTCGGTGGCCGAAGAGGGAATTGATGTAATTAAATTGCTCAACAAGCAAAACGTCAAAACGTTAGTTCTTGATAACTCAACATTGCTCCCAATCACAAATGCCTATAAAACGCCTCAATCACTCGGTCGCGACCGAATTGCCGCCGCTGTGGGTGCTTGGAGCAATCACAAAAATAAAGATATTCTTGTGATTGACTTGGGCACAGCCATAACCTATGATGTAGTTACTGCCGATGGTTGTTATATTGGTGGAAATATCGCACCGGGAATAACAATGCGACTTGAAGCTCTACACAACTACACAAGTCGGTTGCCATTGGTAGAACCAAATGGAAATTGTCCGTTGTGGGGCGAAGATACCACCACAGCCATACGCTCGGGAGTGTTGAATGGTATTGTTGGCGAGATTTACCATTATAAAAAACAATTGTCGCAATCGCCTATCGTGATAATGACAGGAGGAAATGCGACATTAATTGAATCGATGCTTGATTTTTCTCCCGAAATCGACCATCATTTAGTAACAAGAGGATTAAACAGTATATTGATATATAATGAAAATAACTAAACATCTATTGACCTTGGCTCTATTTTTGAGCTCAACAATGGGAATTGTGGCACAAAATGCAATGACTCCATATTCACGTTATGGATATGGGATTCTTCAAGATAATGCAACTTCAATGCAACGTGCAATGGGCGGTGTGGGTTATGCAATGAATTCCGGACGACAAATCAATGTTATGAACCCTGCTTCATACGCATCAATCGACTCATTGACATTCCTTTTTGATATGGGGGTTACGGCAACTGCACTTTGGAGCCATGAAAATGACCAAAAAGGAAGTAACTTTGGTGGAGGCCTTGACTACATTACATTGCAATTCCCTATTACCAAATACATGGGTGCAAGCCTTGGATTACTTCCATTTTCTTCGGTGGGTTACTCGTTTGGCAATGAAATTATCCATGGAGCAAATGCTTACCAAGGCAGTGGTGGATTAAATCAAATATATGCCGGATTGAGTGGACAATTCTTTAAGAGCTTGAATGTAGGGGTTAATTTTTCATATCTTTTTGGTACTACTGTTAATGATGTTTATGCCAACACATCGGCAGGAGCATCAACATTGTTTGAACGTGTGATGCAAGTGCGTGATTGGAGAGTACAAGTGGGTGTGCAATATTCATTAAATATTGACCCTCAAAATCGACTAACAATCGGTGCTGTATATTCTCCAAAGAAAAAGTTGCTTGGCACAACATGGGGATTACAATATGACATTAATAGCGGGGAAGCTCCCGACACCATTGGTTATGCAAAAACTAAAAATGGATACTCACTTCCCAATTGTTGGGGTGGTGGTATAAACTATGAATGGGATAACCGCCTTATGGCTGAAGTCGATTTCACATATCAAGCATGGAAAGATGCAAAATATTCGGCAATTCAAGATTTTGAAAATCCTCGTTTTGATAATCGTTGGGAAATTTCAGCTGGCGTTCAGTACACTCCAAAACCACGTGGAAACTATGGTCAACGCATACAATATCGGCTTGGAGGATTTTATAATCACGATTATTTGTTAATACACAACAACAATGTCAAAGAATTTGGCGTGAGTGCCGGTGTGGGATTACCTGTTAATGGCTTTAAGACGATTGTAAATGTTGGATTGGAATATCGTCATCGTCAGGCATCGCCACAGGCTCTCGTAAAAGAAGATTATCTTAACATCACTCTTGGTGTGAACTTCAACGAAATGTGGTTCTGGAAAAATAAGATTCGCTAATAATTCGCTATGCGAAAATCGGCATCACAAATTACATCGATGAGACTTCTTCCCCTTTTGATGGTTGCCATAAGTGCTATCATTATTACTTCGTCGTGCAAGGACGAGAAGAAGAATTTTGTTGATGATATAGAAAATGCCACAGAATCTCCTACGATGCTCACTCATGATGTTGAAACGTTTATATCCGATTCGGGACTAACACGTTATCACATTACAGCCGATATATGGTATGTGTATGATGAAGCAAAAGAACCTCGATGGACTTTTCCTAAAGGACTTTTTCTTGAACAGTATGACAACGATTTTCGTCAAAACTCAAAAGTGAATTGCGACTCGGCAATATATTTCAGCAACAAAAAACTTTGGCGACTTGATGGAGATGTTGTGATGGTAAACGTGGCTCGTGATTCATTCCTAACCAAACAACTATTTTGGGATCAACGCACAAAACGCATCTACTCCGACACTGCGTTTATTCGCATAGTAAGCAAAGATCGCACCATTGAGGGTTATGGTTTTTCATCAAATGAACAAATGACCGATTACTCGATTAAACGCCCTACGGCCATTTTCTCAGCAAAAAATCTTCGTAAGGCTCCACAGGATAGCGATAGCATAATTGCTCCCTCGCCGCAACCATTGACAACTGCCCCCAAAAGCGACGACAATTCAGACAAACGCAACAGCAATCTTAAAATGGCAACTTCAGCCAACAATAACGCTATTTTTGATTAAATAAAGATATGGAACCGATAACATGGCTCATAATAGCACTAATTTCTCTAATATTCTCCGGATTGTTTTCGGGAAGCGAAATTGCATTTGTTACATCTAATCGTGTGAGAGTGGAACTCGATGTAAAAAAAGGTGGACTACGAAGCAAAATCATTAATCGCTTTTATTCCGACCCTGAGTTTTTTATTTCCACAATATTGGTGGGGAACAACATTGTCCTCGTAATATATGGTATGGGTGCAGCTGCATTGCTCGACCCATGGCTCGAAAAAATATATCCCAACGATGCGTTTGTTCTTATTATGCAAACAATTATTTCTACGGCTGTAATTCTCCTCACCGGGGAATTCCTGCCCAAAACAATATTTCGTATCAATCCCAACTCTTCACTTAAATATTTATCGCTCCCTATCGCGTTTTTCTATATCATTCTTTATCCTATCTCTAAATTCACATCGGGATTGTCAAAACTGTTGATGCGACTATGCGGAATTGAAGTGAAAGATTCTAAAACAGGAATGCTGTCGGTAGGAGACCTCAACCAATATCTTGAAACAACAATCGACAATATTGAAGAGGAACAAAAGCCAATAGAACATGAAGTGAAAATCTTTCACAATGCCCTCGACTTTTCTACAACACACATTCGCGACTGTATGATTCCTCGCAACGAAATTTTTGCAGTAGATATCGATGACACTTCGCGTCAAGAATTGAGCGAATTGTTTACTACATCAGGTCGCTCAAAAATCGTTGTGTATAAGGAAGATATCGATAATGTGTTGGGATATATACATGTGAGCGAGTTATTTGACCCCAATAATGACTGGAAAGAAAATCTTAAACCGGTGGTGTTTGCACCCGAATCTCTCCTTGCAAACAAGTTGATGCAACGACTCCTTTCTGAAAAACGCTCAATGGCAATTGTTATTGATGAATTTGGAGGCACATCGGGGCTGGTAACACTCGAAGACCTTGTTGAAGAGATTTTTGGCGATATTCAAGACGAACATGACAAATCAAAAATCATAGAAAAAGAAATAGCTCCGGGAGTGTGGGAGTTCTCGGGACGTGCCGAAATCGAACACCTTAATGAAAAATATCACCTTGATATCCCTGAAGACGATGAATATCAAACCCTTGCCGGATATATCCTCGTAAAAACAGGGGCAATCCCTTCCGAAAACGAAAAAATCACCCTTGATGATATAGAATTTGAAATACTCAAAAAATCGGCAAATCGTTTGGAATTGATAAAAGTAACACTCATTTCAGAAGATAAAAACGAAGAAAAATAAAAAATTACGCCTAAATATTTGCACAGATAAAATAAAACCACTACCTTTGCAACGCAAAAATCAAGGTGCCATAGCTCAGTTGGTAGAGCAAAGGACTGAAAATCCTTGTGTCCCCGGTTCGATTCCTG
>JAEIGA010002785.1_pt1 | contig 27648 bp, 17 predicted proteins | sample 9270691 | NCBI WGS metagenome assembly JAEIGA01 (sample SAMN17057246, study PRJNA624740) | gut metagenome | biome: biome; isolation source: fecal sample | host: Bos grunniens | place: China: Xizang | collected 2019 | reverse complement strand
CGGTGATGACCATCCGGCAATACCGTTGTTAAGGTTGGTTGCTGCATTATTGAATGCTCCAATCTTCTCTCCACCGGTAATGGCTGTAAGTACCAAGGGGCTATCCCATTTGGTGGTAAATCCGATTCCGTCTACGGTCACGGGATTATTTGCCTTAATCGTCATTACTACAACCTGATCCTCATCAGATACCTGAAGGATGGGTTTATCCAAAACTGCAGTGTATGCACTCTCAACACTGGGTGTTGCGGTAGGTGCAGGGGTTGCCGTAGGCGCAGGAGTTGCGGTAGGCTCTGCGGTAGGCGCAGGAGTCGGTGTAGGCAACGGAGTTGCGGTAGGCTCTGCGGTAGGCGCAGGAGTCGGTGTGGGCAACGGAGTTGCGGTAGGCTCTGCGGTAGGCGCAGGGGTCGGTGTAGGCAACGGTGTTGCAGTAGGCTCTGCGGTAGGTGCAGGAGTTGCCGTAGGCGCAGGCGTTGCGGTAGGCTCTGCAGTAGGTGCAGGAGTCGGTGTAGGCAACGGGGTTGCAGTAGGCTCTGCAGTAGGCGCAGGAGTCGGTTCTGCGGTAGGCTCTGCGGTAGGTTCTGCCGTAGGCTCTGCGGTAGGTGCAGCGGTAGGTGTAGGTGCTGCGGTAGGTGCAGGAGTCGGCTCTGCCGTAGGTGCCGGTGTAGGCTCTGCGGTAGGCTCCGCGGTGGGCTCTGCAGTAGGTTCTGCAGTAGGCTCTGCGGTAGGCGCATCAGTCGCTACAGGTGCATCTGTTGCTACGGGAGGTACTGTGGGCAGTTCTGTAGGTGCTACAGTGGGTTCTGCGGTAGGTGCTGCAGTTGCTGCAGGCGCGCTACTTCCACCGCCGGTAGGATAAATAGAAACTGCGTACTGATTCTTTGCTTCAATATCTCTGAATCCGGCTGCTGTACCCTGGGTTCTGCCTTCATTCATACCAATCGCTATGTAGTGCTGAATGATGCCGTTCACATCATTTCCATACACACGTGCAATATCGGGATATGCTGCTGCATATGCAATGGGATCGAACTTAACACCTTTTGTTCTTCCCTCGCGTACACCGATGGTAAGGAAATGATTTACATATGCTGCTGTATCATTTCCATAGGCTCTCTGCAAATCAGGATGTCCGTTCTTGTATTCTTCCACATCAAGAACGTAATTAATCCACGCAGGGATGGCAGGTTTTACCACAACGGGAGCAGGAGCTTCTGTTTCGTCATCTTCCACAAAAGGCTCGTCTTCTGTCTCGTCAGGAGTAACCTCTGACTCGTCATCGGTTGCTTCGCCAGATTCTTCTACAAGAGCTTCACTGGATTCCTCTGCTACATCACCGGATACTTCTTCGGATGTCTGAGATTCCTCGCTTACCACAGATGAGGGAACCACATCTACGGATGCATCAGGAACCTGACAACCGGAAAGCACCAATGAAAGTACCAAAGCCAACGCGAGTTTTCTTGCCAATGATTTGGTCTTTTTCATATTTCCTTTCCTCCATATATTTTTTATCGCTTATCTTTGGAGATAATTTCGTACGATAATTATACGTCAAACGGCTACGTTTTGCAATCATTTTACAACACTTTTTTCACATTTCTTACTTAATTTTTGCAGAAAAATTTTCGATTTTCTCCTTATCCGCCCACACCACCTTAAACTGCGTTCATAAAGTACTCCCAAACCTTGTAAAAGCACCAGGAAAAATTCATCTTTTCTATGGTATTTTCCGCTACTATGTATTCTTTTCTGTAGATGATATTGTCCACGGAATATACGATAGACCCTAAAATATTTCCTTCATAAACAGGTGCCTTCACCTGCTTCGGCAGACGGCACTGTACTCTCACTGCCTGGTCTTTTCTCAATAGCATACCGGAAATCCCTTCATATCTGTCCCTTGAAATACGAAGTTGTAATGTGGCAGGTTCGCCCAACACACGCATCTCGCCCCCCTCCACCGGCAATTCCGGAAGACGCCCCTCCGGATAAGCCGTTTGCTGGGCTGTAAAATCCCGATAGAAGAAGTGCTCCATCCCATACTGCATCAACTGCCTGGTATCGCTCCATTTATAATTCTTATGACTGGGCCAACCGCATGCCAATAGTGCCACCACAAAAGTTCTGTCCTCGCTTTGCAATGCTCCTACATAACAATATCCCGCCTGATTGGTGAAGCCGGTTTTTCCACTCAAGGCACCGGGCATCATGCTCAAAAAAGTATTGTGATTAGAACAATGAAAACTTCGATTGCCCGGATAAACACTGGCGAAAGAATGTTGACCGGTCCGGGTGATTTTTAAAAATTCTTCCCGGCAGGGAGAGCGCAAAATACAGTAAGAAAAGATGCGCGCCAGCTCCGTGGCTGTGGTGGAATGTATTTTTGTGACTGTGTCATCTGCAGAAGTTACTACATCCTCCTGCCCATCCAATCCGTTTGGTGTGATAAAGTATGTATTTTCACACCCCAACTGCCTAGCCTTTTTATTCATCAGCCGGGCAAATGCCGCCACCGCTTGCTTGCTTTCTTCCACCGTAAATTCTGACGGTTCCCGGCCTTCCAAATGGGGCACATATTCCTTTCCCACATACTCCGCCAGCGCTACCGCACTGTCATTGTGAGATTCCAGCATTAGGGAGTACATTAAGTCTCTCAATCGATATTTTTCCCCTTTTTTTACATAGAGTTTCACCTTCGGCATGCTTGCCGCATAGGAAGAAATGGCCACCTCACAGTCCAAATCACCCCTTAATTCTTCCAGTATGACGATGGCTGTCATGACCTTAGTGGTGCTGGCCATAGGCATTATCTGTGCCTCATTTTTGCCGTATAACACCCGTCCGGAGACAGCATCCATCAGCACCGCCGAAGTGGCATATAGCTGTAGTGTTTTCTCCGGAGATACAGCCTCTTCCCCTGTAGTTTCACGCGTTGTCACCTGCGTTAAGAAGTTATGCTCTACTGCTTGCACAACAAGACTGCTCCCCCTTGAAAAATTCAATAAAATCAGGGCATAAAAAAAGCCACATAACACTGTTTTCTTCCACATTTTCTTCATGTCGCGAAGTTCCTTTTCGCTTATGGTTTCTACAGTATATGTGACTTTTACGGGGCAAACGCCCACAAATTGATTTTTATGAAATTATTTATTTTCGGCCCCAGTCAAAATTCAATTCCATGTCCGGATAGGGGTTGAACTTCAAATGATCTGCCAAAGGCTGTCCTGCTCTGATGTTATCGATAAAATTCAAAAACTCAATATAGTCCGGCAACTGATGACGATGTTTTCCGGGGCGGAACCACCCCGCCGCATTGCCTTCGCAACCCAAGTAACGATAACACTCCTTTACTGCCGCACAGTTCTGCCATGCGCCACGGGGATTGATGTAATAATCCTGCATACCTTCGCATTGCAAATAATATCTGGGCGCAATCAACGCGCCAAAATAATGCATATCGTAAGGCAAATCCTGTTCTCTATCCTGATATTCCATCAACTTGCGTCCCATCCAGGTAGGGAACTCTTTATTCATCTGCTTAATGCGCTCTGTCTCCTGCTTGTTAGGCCCCTGCTCTGTCACAACACAACGATGAGAGTTTGCACCATGATTACCACTGTTGTTGGGACATACATACTTGATTCTCTCGTCCACTGTCGCAGCCAAAAGCACCGTCTTACCGCCTCTGGAATGTCCGGTGATTGCAACTTCCTTCTCATCCACAAAGGGAAGCTGTTCAAACACATCCATACACACCATATATGCCCAAGCCCATGCGGAAATAGCTGTAAAATCCCTGCCGGGATACAGGTCATACAGTCCACCCACTTTTTCCTTGGTATCACAAGCAATCTCCAAGCGGTTAAATTTGGCTGCAATATATCCCCTGGAACAAATCTCATCGATTACTTCCGCACTCATATTTCTGGTATAACAGCCATCACCCGTCAGCACTACAGGATATTTTTCTCCTTCGTTTAGGGGTTCATATTGCTCTTTGATCTTTTCCTTTATCCAAGGAACAACAAGCTCCAATATAAAACTTATCTGCTTTTCTTCTGTCCCGGCGTGAATGCGGATATAAATGGTGTGTTCGGTATCTCTGATGAAGCCATAATTCAAATCTTCATACCAAACCACCTCCGGTCTGGGGGGCATTCCACCATACTCAATGTCAACGATCATATCTCTGATTCTATCTCTGTTTGCCTCCCACTCTGCAGGGGTCATACGGGTGCCGTCCTCTTTCAAAAAAGGGTCCGGCATCTTGCCTAAAAACTGTACTTTGCTCATCTGTCATCTCCTCCTGAACATCTTTTATCAAAAACCCTGTTCATTTACTGTCATTATACCTATTTTCTTTTCAATATGCTACCATTAATTCCATTTTTGTAAAAAGGATTCGCACCGGAGCCATTTTTGATACATAGGAATTTCCATGAATCAAAAATACCGGAGAAGTTTCCCTCTCCGGTATTTACACATCAGACCATATTATTTTTTGTCATTCCGCCTTACTCTTCGTAAACAATCTCGTAAATCTTAATATTATCTACATAGAAGGAAATATCCGTATCGGCATTTTCCATAGGCATTCCAAAGTACAAGGTACCTACACTGTCTACCGTATCATGTGTGGATACAACATTTTCTTTTACCAACACACCATCTACAAAGTAATCATAGGTCTTGTCTTTTTTGTCAATGACGAACTTCAAGGTATGGAACACATTTTTATCCATATTTCTCAATCCGTCCGCATAATATTCCCACGCTCCGGTGGCATCATCGATGGGACCAAACTGGTTGCCCTTGAAATCAATTCTTGCCACAGAATGGGTCTGGCCGGTTGCGGCATAATTCTTGCTGACATACACATTGAAACCTTGCTCTTTGGCGCCGGCGCCTGCCATAGCCACATCCACCTCTACCACAACGGTATTGTTGTCGGTGGCGTTTTCACCAACCACTATTTCCGCACCTGCATTCAGATTCAAACGGAAGGTGGCATTTCTATTGTAGCCATGCACATAAGGGAATACCAAACATTTGTCGTTTGCATTCGCACCGGAAACCACATCCGTCTTAGCAACCACCTTCACATCGTTGCCGTAAGCTGAAGTGATACCCCAACTATAGCCCGCAGTTGCTGTATTTGTAATGGTAGTTCCCGTTTCAAATCCATCGTAGCCCTCATTCACAGAATAGAAATACTGAGGCTGCAAACCGGGTGCCGCAGTAGGTTCTGCAGGCGCCTCGGTGGGAGCTGCAGTAGGTTCTGCGGTAGGCGCAGGGGTAGGCTCTGCGGTAGGTGCAGGGGTTGCAGGAGCCTCCAAAGGATTGCTCTCTGATGTATAAATCTTCACATTGTCGATAAATGCCTTATCAGTACCGCCGGAGCCACCGATAGTGAACTTAATGCTACCGAACAGGTTGTGTGTGCCGTGAAGTTGATTTCTACCGGAAATCTTCACTTCATCATCTACCAACCATGTATATGTCTTACCGGTAATATCATAAACCAATTTGGAGTGATAGAAAGTATTTGCGTTCATTGTCGCGCTGGTGCCGGGACCGTGCAATACCATCTTGTTGCCTGACAGTTTGATACGCTCAATGGACTGTGTGGCTGCATTGTTGGCTTCAATACGGAAATCTGCTCCCATAGCACCATTTGTTGCCACATCCATCTCCACTACCAAGTATCCGCCATCATCGTAAGCCACCTGTCTGGACTCATCCAACTTTATGGTATAAGAGCCTGCCGTTGCATTGGGAATTTCAATACAATAATCACCCGCTGCTGCAGTTCCATCCACGGTATTCTTAGCAATTACCTTCGCCATACCAGCCACTGCCGCTGTATTGGACCATGTATAACCATCACCTGTGGTGCTTTCTGCATTTGCGCCCAAAGTCTTGTCATCAAAACCTTCGTCTACCTTCACAGGACCAACTGTAGCCTCAGGTACAGGCGCCTCCGTAGGCTCTGCTGTAGGCGCCGCGGTCGCTCCAGGCGCTACGGTAGCTGTAGGCGCAGGTACTGCTGTAGGTGCAGGCGTCTCTCCCACTACAGGATCTGCCAAATAAATCTTCAGGTTATCGATGTATAGAGATACATCCATCTGGCTTTCTTCGCGAAGGGCCGTAATCTGGAGTGTACCAAAGTTCGGTGAATTCGTGTGAATCGGGCTACATCCGGTTCCCTTCAACGCACCATTCCAATAATACTTATATGTTTTAGTAGCAGGATCAATCACTACCTTATAGTTTGCAAATGCATCCTTTCCGGGCGCCACATCAGTAGCAGAGGCCACCGCAGAACTGATATATCTCTTTAATACCACATCAGAAATATTAAATCTCGCGCTGGACCTGGTTCCTGCAGGATGTTTCTGGCTAAAGAATACATTGTATCCGTTAACTTTTGCACCGTCTCCCGCAAACGCCACTTCCATTTCAATCACAATTTCCTTATTGCCAATGACTGCAGTATCCAGAGGGAACGCATTCTCAGCAGACAGGTTTAGACGATAGTTGACATCTGTGGCAGCATCATATGGAATCTTCACACAGTAATCTTCCGCTGCTGCACCTGCAAATACAGATGCTTTAGAAATAATGGTGGCCGCCTCCGCCTGTGCCGCAGGTGTAATTGCCCATGCATATTCCTGTTTGGAAGTAGATGCAAGGGTACTGCCTTCTGCATAGGAATTATAATCCTCATTCACAGGGTACGGCATAGGGGTTGCAGTAGGCTTTGGTGTGGGGGCCGGCACCTCTGTAGGTTCAGGCTTTGTTTCTTCTACATACAGTTTCAAGTTATCAATATACAACTTACTTTCCAAATCCACCACTTCCAAAGGCGAACCGATATAAATAGTACCAATGTTAGGCACATTCGCATGCATCGCCGCTACGCCCACCTCTACAGGAACACCATTGAGGTAGTAGGTAAATTTCTTGGTCTGCTTATTGATTACTACCTTCAAATGTGAAAATTGATTCTTGTACATAGGATACGCCTTGGCAGTATTGATACTGCTGGAATCCTTCATACGTCCGAATAAATCCTCCGTGATATGGAATCTGGGAGAGGATAGATATCCGCCGCTTCCCGCACGCTGGCTTAAGAATACACGCCAGCCATTCGCCTTCTTGCCCTCGCCACCGATGGCAAAATCCATTTCAAACACTACTGACTTATCATCAACAGCATCTGCACCTAGTTTGAAGATCAGGTTTTCATCAATATTCAATCGATAGTTTCCCTCACCGCCTTCTGCATTGTAAGGAATCTCCAAACAATAGTCTGTTGCAGAAGCTGTAGAATCCACATCAGTCTTAGCGACCACCTTGGTCAAATTCGGATATACCTGTCCGTTGATACCCCATACATAGCCCTTGTCAACGGTGGTTGCCGCTGCCAAAGTGCCGATTTCAAAACCATCATAATTCTCATTCAAGGGATACTCTACCCAAGCAGGGTTTGGTACAGCAGTAGGCTTGGGTGTAAAGGTAGGACTGGGTACCTGCTCAAACTGCTCTTCCACCACAGATTTTTGCAGTTCGTACACCTTGATATTGTCAAAGAACATTTCTGCATTGCAGTCTTCTGCTTCCTTGGTTACTTCGAAATAAATAGTTCCGAATCCGGTTACATTTGCATGGAAAGGAGAAATATTATTTTCTACCAGTTCTCCATTCAAATAGTAACTGGTTAATTTGGTCTGCTTATCTACCACCAATGTCAGCTTATAGAACTCTTCATCCTGTAACGGGCGGACCGTACCGGTATTAAACCGGGTAGAATCGGTTCTGCGCTTAATTTCATTCTCGTTACTGATATGGAATCTTGCAAAGGATTTACTTCCGGTGGTTCTGGGTTCACTGAAGTAAATATTGAAACCATTCAACTTACCACTCAAATTCTTTACTGCCAGTTCCAATTCAATGACTAACAGTTTGTCATCTGCATCCGGGCCAAACAGATACTCGTAATCACTGCCCAGACACATTCTGGCAATTGCACCTGCCTGGAATTCATGACGATAGGGGAATATCATACATCCGTAACCTTCATAATCCGGTCTTACCCAGTTCTTGGGAATCACCTTCCAGGAAGGGTTATAGCTTACGGAAGTACCATTGATAAACCAGTTATATTTTTCAGTAGCCACCTTCTCCAAGGCAGTACCGATTTTATGATTAAAGTTTTCGTCTACTGCATATTCAATCAGTGAATTATCCACATCAATGGTGTACTTCACACCGGTACCTTCTACCCAGAATTCGATTCTTCCGGGAAGAGCATCAGGATAATTTACAATGACAGGCGCACCGCTATAGCTTACTGCCTCAACGGTAGGTACCTGAGTGGTGCCAAGAAGCAGATTCACTTCATATGCGCGGGTGTTTGCATTAAAGTCTTCAAAGTCCTCGCCATTAAAGGTGATATCCTTAATCATCCATTCTTCTGTACCGGATACAATCACTTCGATTTCCGCAAACTTCTTTTCTACATATGCCGTAATGGTAGCAGAACCTGCCTTCAAAGGATATAATCTACCCTTCTCATCAACTTCCACAACAGTAGACTCCGAGGTTTCCCAAGTCACCTTCAAACAGTCTGCATTGTAAGGAGTAATCGCAGCACTTAACTGATGCATTCCCTTCAAGTCAATATATCTGCAAATATTCTGGAACGCATCTGCCACCATAGCCTTGGTCACGTCTGCCTTCGGCTGGAAGGTATCTTCTGTGATATCTACCATCAAACGATAGTTGGTGGCGATATCTGCATAATCTCTTGCCCAAGCGGAAATGGTATCTGCATCGGTGATACGATACAATGCATTTGCAATATAAAATTCCTTTTCAGGCAACGCATTCTGCAATGCTTTTACGAGGATATATGCCATTTCTTCTCTGGTTGCGATCCGGTTGGTATCAAAAGGAACTTCACCTAAAATCGCATCCAGCGCTGCTTTATTCTCTAAATCAAAGAGGTCTACCACCATCTCAGCCAACTGAGCATGTGTTACGGTTGCTTCCGGCTCGAAATTACCGTTATCATCTACGGTCAGCAAGCCAAGCGATACCATCTGACGGATAGCTCTCTCGTCCTTATGGGCAGATATGTCTTTAATATCATAGTCAGCCACTTCGCCCATAATCAGGGAATACTGCTCTGCGCCCAAGTCTACTTTTCTGACAGTGACCTTGCTGGCATCCCAGAATACTTCACTGTCACTAATCTGTCCTCTACCATCGTGGGCGATATCCACACCACCATGGCCCGAATCCAGGCTGATTTCATCCAACATACCTCTGGTCATAGCCTCGATACAGAAAATTGCATACATGGGGTCAGTATCCCACTTAGCATAAGCCGAACTGGATTTGGTAACAAAGAGTCCCAACTCCTCATCGAAGTAAGCCTGTAAAATATTCTCACCAAGCTTCACAGCCAAATTGTAATAATCCTCATGACCGGTGTGCTTATACAAAGAAATCACCGCCAAGGTATTGTATACATTGTGGCTGTTGGTATTCAGGTTAACATTTACATTCTCACCCATAAAGGTACCAAGGTCACCCAATTCCACATGGTTACCCCATGCTCTGACAGCTTCCCAGATTTCTGCTGCCTCCGCAGGATCCCTGTCCTTTATCATATCCACAGTGTCAATCAAACTCTTGAGGATCAGTTCAAATACCGCTTCGTTCTCTGCAAACTTGGAGCCTGCAGATGCATAATATCCACCACGGGGAGCAATCAAAATAGGGCCATTGCCTTCTCCGGGGTTAAAGTCTGTACCATTGGTGGACATAGGAGAAACGGTTCTGTGAATGGATTTGTCATACATATATCTGACAAAGCCCAACATATTACCCTTCACATAATCATACACCTTCTCGTCGCCACTCTGCTCATACAAGGTAATATATACCTGAGGGCCATATCCCTGTACTGCCTTAATGGTATTTCTGTCGGTCTTCTGGGTTTCACCTACAATACGGGAATCCCACTCGGTTAAGGTCTTATAGTCATTGCCTCTGGCATCTACGAAATCTGCGCCGGCAAAGTTATACAACCATCTGTCTCGTACACCGTCTTCCTCTTCCACCATGATGCCGTACTGTGCGCCGGTAAGTCCTGTGATGGGGTCGGTGACACCAATGTATTTTTCCAGCAATCTCTCACCCCATGCCTGGTACTTAGGATCACCGGTCATATAGGTGCAATAATATGCCAACTCCGCCAAGTCATTACCGGTACAGGTAAAGGGCGCTGTCCAGGATTCTATATAGGGGTCCGGATTGGTATACTCAGAAGCCCAGTTAGCGGTAGGGGTAATGTCATAATATCCATGACGGTTCATAATCAGACAGGACCAGTCATAAACGTGGGCATCCCAGAATGCCGTCACATATCTCTCAAAACCTTCAGGGTCTACCTTATAGTACAATTCCAAAGGAAGCTGATAGTCCTTGGTCTCATGATACAGATAAAACGGTTTACCCTGGATAATATCAAAAATAGTATGTCCGCCTGCATAGAACAATCCATTGCTGTCGTGCAGTAAGGGATCGTCATAACGCATCTGAATCTGCTGATATGCCGCTTCCTTGTACTTATCATCCCCGGTCATACTGGACAGACCTTCCAACATCTTCAACATATTGGTTTGTGCATACAGATTGGAGTTAATCATCTGACTGTCTGTGGTAAGGCGGTTCCATACAGCAGGCTCCTTGGTGATCTTATTAAAGCCATCTGTAAACAGCTGGGGATACTTTACACCCTCGATATTTCTACCATAGAGCATCACATTTTCAGCCTGTGCTACCAGTGCTTCCAATCTGGTGCTGGGCGTTCTGTCGATAGCATCACCCACCATCTGCTCTCTGGAAATCTTATCCGCAAAGTCCTCATACCCTTCGGTGGTACCGATGGGTCTGTTTTCCTTCAAGCCAAATGCTATGTAGTGCTCAATAATCTTGTTCACATCATCGCCACATTCTGCTTTGACATCCTCGTATGCATTTGCATAAGCAAAAGGGTCAAACAGTACGCCCTGGGTTCTGCCTTCATAGACACCGGTGGTCAACCAATGATCCACGTACGCGTCCCAATCATCTCCGAATGCAGCCTCCAAATCCTTGTGATATTTACGGTAATCTGCCACATCCAGTACATACTTTACCCAGTCACGACCGGATGCCAAAACCACCGTAGTCTCCTTCTCTTCTGCATCCAAGTCAACCAGCGGCTCATCTGCAGGGTCAGGGTCCGCTACAGCCTCATCTCTGGTAGCCAAATCGAACTCCTTACGGAATTCGTCATCGTAGGACAGAATATCATCCTCTGCCAGAATGTCCTCTTTTGTCACTTCCTCTGAGGACTCCACTTCCACAGATGCACTGTCACTCTCTGATTCCACCACTACGGATGAAGGTACAGACGCATCTTCTGATGTAGCAGGAAGCTGGCAACCACTGAGTACCATTGCCAATGTCAGTGCCATTGCCAATAGTCTGGTCATTTTTCTGCTTTTTCTCATACTAACTCCTCCTCTTGCTATGGGTGTCTATGGGCGCTAGGGCACCCAAATGCCCTTATACTATTCCTTCTATACAATACACCGTACACATATTATATATAATTTCGTCCTCTTCGTCTATGGACATTTCTCTTATTTTTAGTACACACCTGCTGTCTTTCTCACAAACGGCCCCCCTTTTTATCATTAACTGTCTTTTTCTGCAGTTTGAAATCTAAATTGCATATATACGAAACCATAAAAAAGGTTGTTTGGCAATCGCCAAACAACCTCAATATAATCGTTTTTGAAATGAGTTTTCTGCTTAACCCTTCAACGCACCTACCATAACACCCTTTGCAAAGTACTTCTGCAAGAAAGGATAAATGATAACGATGGGAGAAGACACCACGATAATCAGTGCATACTTCAAAAGTTCCTGATATCTGGCAGCTTCAGATCCCGCTCCACCCATCAAATCGGGGGATTCCATAAAGTTACGTGCTACGTACTGGATCGGGAACAATGTGTTATCACGAATATAAATGGATGCATTGAACCATGCGTTCCAGTGACCTACCGCATAGTAGAGCATGATAACCGCAAGGTTTGCCTTACACAAAGGAAGGATCACCTGGGTCAGCAACTGCATATGACTTGCTCCATCCAGAATAGCTGCTTCCTTCAAACTGTCAGGCACTGCCTGGAAACCGGTTCTCAAGATGATCATATTGTAAGTACCAATCAACCCGGGAATCATCAGAGACCACAAAGTATTGGTCAATCCCAACTGCTTTACTGTCAAATACACAGGAATCATACCACCACCGAAGTACATGGTGAAGATAATCATAAATGCAACCACATCTTTCCAAAGTACGTTCTTAAGACTCAGGAAATATGCGCCAAGTGAAGTAGCAACCAAGTTCAAGAAGGTACCCAAAAACAGGACAATGAAACTGTTTTTGAAACCGCTAAGTACCAAAGGATGGTCGAAAATAACCTGATATGCCTCTCCGGTATATGGTTTCAGAGGCAACAACAACGCACCCTGATGAGCCATCAATTTACCCGGATTACTGAAGGACGCAATTACAGAGTAATAAAAAGGATACAATGTAATCACAATCATAAATATCATAAATATTGTATTGAAAATAACAAACGCCGTATGGCCGTTAAAGCCTAATTTTTTTCTTCTATTCATTTTACCCTCCTACCAAAGTCCTACTTCAGAGACTTTTTTACTAATCTTATTGAACACAATAATGAGGATAAAGTTAATAACGGAGTTAAAGAGACCTACTGCAGTAGAGAAGCTCCACTGGAAATCCAAGAGACCTCTTCGATATGTAAACGAAGAAATAACATCCGCTGTCTCATATATCTTCTCGTTGTATAACAAGATGATTTTCTCATATCCTACACTGAGCATATGACCGGCATCCAGCAACAACTTGGTAATAATCGTAGTGGAAATACCGGGAAGGGTAACATGAATGGTCTGCTTCCATCTGTTCGCGCCGTCAATCTCTGCTGCCTCATACAATTCTTCATTGATACCGGACAACGCAGACAAGTATAGGATAGAACCCCAACCAATACTGGCCCACACACCGGACAACACATGAATCGGCACAAACAGATTCGGATCTGCCAACATGGGCGAGTCAGGTCTGCCAAACAAGGTAAAGAACTGAGTGATCAAACCGCCCTGCCCAACAAACAGTTTCACCAAACCACAGATAACTACCATAGAAACGAAGTGGGGCAGATAGGAAATGGTCTGAATTGTCTTCTTAAACTTGTTATTCCTCACTTCATTCACAAGCAAGGCAAAAATAATAGGTGCGGGAAAACCAACAATCAAATTGGTAATACTGATTCGCAAGGTATTCTTGATCAGTCGCCAGAAATAGAAAGAACTTATATAGTCTTTAAAATGTTGTAATCCGACCCACTCACTTTCCCAAATTCCGATCGCGGGACGGAAATCCTTAAATGCAATTACAACACCCACCATGGGCTTGTAACAGAAGATAAGGTAGTACGCGATTACGGGAATTGCGAACACATATGCGGTCCAGTTTCGCTTAAAATCCCTTTTGACTTTTGTCCAAAACATAGTACTTCTCCCTTCTACATACATATGGGTATATTCTACCTCTTTTTTTTGCTAATGTCCAGCACCAAAAGATGCTATTTTTTATCTTTTCCTTACCTTTTTCCTTAGTCCCAAGGCAAAACAGGCTGCTCAGATTCCTCAGAAGCGCCGGAATCATCACTGCCGGAACCGCTCACCTCAATCACATCCAAAGTGGTAAAACGGATAATTTCCAATTCAGGTGTTTCGTATTTGAACTTTCTCATAAAATTCACCTCTCTATTTCTCTGTGCACTTCAATTAGAAGCGCAAATTACGCCATCATTCTTAACATTATATTCTCTATTCCCGATTTCGTCAATTGTTTTTTATTCTCAAAATTCCGCCATATTTTCACTTTTCGGTCAAAACTTAAAACCACTCTGTGCGGTACTCTCCTTCATCCACACCCAGCACATGTAAAATTCGCTTGTCTAGATCATATTCTACCGATGCCATCTTATCAAGACTGTCAAGAATCACAGAGAACTCTTTGGTGAATAAATATCCTCCCACAATCATTCTGCCCTTGCGGGGGATCTGCACAGGCTTTCTGTTTGCTCTTCTAAAGCCTTCAGGAAATGCCAGCATTTCCGTCTTCTGCTCTTCGGTGATATTATCATAGTGGTCCATACCACCCACACCGGTCAGTTCCAAATAGGAAACCATATCCTGTTTACCACATTTTTCTGCTGCTGCCACATAATTTCTGGCATGATATATCGGCACTCTGATATCTCCATCTCCATGAATGATTGCCAAGGGAGCACACAGATTAGGCAAAAGCGCAATACCACTTCTGGCAGTATATGCTTCCTTGTTGGAAAAATCTCCAATCCACACATCCATTTCATCCCTGAATTCACCAATCTTATCATCTTCATAATAGGGAATGTAATCAGACATACCGGAAAGGGCCGTAACCTGGGCAAAATAATCCGGGAATTTACCTGCGATGGCATAGGCGTTACCGCCACCGCCGCTTCCGGCCTCAAAGTATACCACATCCTGATCAATGATATATTCACTGTAATGCTTCTTTACATATTCGATTGCATCAATCACATCATAAAGTTCCCAACCGTTGCAGTCCGGCTTTCCATCAGAATACGCACGACCACGCATATCTACCTGCACCATCAGGTATTCGCTTTCCGGTGCCTCCAGTTCCTCGAACTTCTTGATACTCATATGCCAGCCATGAGTCCCGGCCAAGATATAGGAAGGCTTCTCCGGTTTGGACACACGCATTGCCAAGGTTAATTCCGGATGAATACTGGATTGATAGTAAATCAAATCGCAATATTTAGAATACCGGTTTACCTTTCCATCCGTTTTCTTTTCTTCCCTCACTCTGTCTTCGTATTCTGCATACAATTCAGCCATTTTTGTTCTCCTCTTTTCTCAGGATGCACACCCTCGGTTGCGTCCTGTCTCCTCTTTTCTCCTGAATCACAAAATACCGTTCCCACGGTCCAAGCTTCCATATCGGGTATCGTGACAATATAATTCTCCCCTTCCTTACGGTAGGGTAACTGTGTTCTTCCCTGGGTTTGAGACATATAATAAAAATCTTCTGCCACCGGTCTGCGAACGAGAAGTTCTATCTCTCCCGTGTGACCTACGGTGCAGTTGATCAATGATACCTGCACGGTCTCTCCCTTCAAATTCTCTCTGGGCAGAAGCACTGCCTGGATAGGAGATATCACTCTGGCTGCCAGTTTGTTTCCACTGATATAATCCGCCAGATTCAGCATCTGCTCCCTCTTATTCATGGGCATAATGCCCTTCCAGGGAACATATCCCAACACACCCCATGTACCACCCTCGACGGTTTTGATGACTGCTCCTGCGATACCATAGGGATATTCTTCGTCATCACCATAGGGTTCCAAAGGCAATGTATTGTCGTACACGCTGATAACTTCCACATTATCACCGGGCTGATACAGACGATATGCATCCGATTTCCCTGCGGTAAAGAACGTGGTTTTCCAAGCCTCGAAACCGGCAGGATTTACCGGATGGTCCACCATCTTTTCCCTCAGTTTGAACGCATCCAAATCATCCACCCGGGCTGCCTTTACGTCGAACTCATATCCTCTTTCGATAAGGATCTTTATAGTCTCCGCATCGGTCACCACGACCTTACCCATCAAATCTTGAATTTCTTCATCCGACATGATGCGAGCCATGTCCGGATGAATCATGTAGATGTCCTTTTCCTCCTTGTAGAAGGTAATGGGGAATGCGTCCCGAAGCAACAATTGTGCACCTTTATAATGAAGCGTATTCAAATCCTTCATATCTTCATCCGGCGCAATATCTCTCGCCCAAGAGTCCCTGGACAGGAAGTAACGCAGACCACTTTGATGGGTATCCGTGGCTCGCTTTGTCAACTCCTCCCAGTAAGGGCGCTGCTCTTCGAACAATTTCAGAATTCTCTTATACCAGTTCAAATCTTCCACACCGACGCGTAGCATAGAATAACTCATATCCGTATAACCCGCCGCAAAATAGATGGAGGTCTCTAATGCGTTACCTGCAGGAGATTTGCCAAACACCTGACAGGGCAAACTTTCGATTTCCGGTGCTACACTATTGACATAGTCCGGCATAAGGGATGTCTGATAATCCAGATCCACCATTTTATCAACCAACACATTCGGATTGTGATCGTCATAAGCGCCGGCACCGGGTCTAAACTTGGGCGCCTTGCCTGTGGCATCCTTAATAGCATCAAAAATATGGGTATGGTCAAAGCCACTATATGCCCGTCTGGGTCCATTCTGCAAACACACCGTAGTATTGGGTGACAGTTCGTGCACCGTCTTTGCAAAATCATAAGTAAAATCATATATTCCCTGACGAATAAAATCTATGTAACGCTTTCTCCACTTTTTATCGCCATGCAAAAACTCCTGCACCAATGCTTCTCTGGTAAAGGAACTGCCGTGCTGTGCATTAAAGGTATCAATACAATGGTCACAAAAACATGCATAAGAAACAGGGTTGTGATTGTCCGGCCTCAAGTCATCATCAATCCACAGACAATCCGGCTGCACTTCCATATAATATTTCAGTGTTTCCTTCATGTACTTTCTGAAGTACTCCCCTCTCCAGCAAAAGGTGTAGCCCGCCTTTTTACCATCATGACCCACCAGGGTTTCCACCGGAGACCCTTCAAAAACCAAGCCGGAAAAATCCTGACTGAGTCCGTGCCTATCCCCATGTCCTATGGTATTACTAATCTGCATAGAAACGGTGACATGGGTCTCTCTGATTCTTTTGGCTCCTTCCACCAAACGCTTTGCATACGCTTTATGAGCCTCCATTTTGGGATAGCCGTAAATAGTACACATCCAAATATTGTCAATGGATTTGGGGTACTCCTTGATGTACTCAAGAAGCATATCTATCTCCTGCTCCACATTTGCGGAAGTAGGGTTTCGCATCATCAACTCCATGTCTCGCTCCTCCGGCGCTGCGCGCCTTTCACACTTTAGTGAACTTTACAACCAAATACTTTATCCGTTTTACACATTATGCAAGTTTACTCTTAATAAACGCAACAGACTCATCAATCATCTGCGTGGTTTCCGCCACAGGATTGATCTCCACCACCAGCTGGCCTTCGTAGCCATCCGCCTTTAATCTGTCAATCAGCTCGCCCATGGGAAGCACGCCATCACCGATGGCCGCACCGGTAAATCTGGGAAGGTCTTCCACATTGAACTCGCCATTTTCATCGTTCTTCCAATCCTTAATATGTACATTAATAATACGGTCTTTCAAAACCTCATATGCTTCCAACACATCACAATATCTAAAATAGAAATTACCGGTATCAAAATTGTACTTCATGCCAGGCACATGATCCAGAATGTAGCGCATCTCCTCAATGGTTCCAAAAGGATAATCCTTTCTGGAAAAATTCTCGGTCATAATGGCCACGCCGCTATCTTTGCCGTATTCCATAATCTCGTTCATGCCCTTGACAATCATATCCCTCATGAAGATTCTATCTTCTTCTGTCTTCACATAATCCGCCATAGGAACGACCATTAGCATCGGGATGCCTTCTCTGTCAGCATCGTCAATTAGTGCCTTGATTTTCGTCATTTCCTTTTGGTAGATTGCCTCATCTGCGATAGGAAAACAAGACATTCTGATCACGGTGCTGATGTCAAGGCCATGAGCTTTCACCAGTTCGTGATAGTCATGAAGCGTAGTGCCATTCAACTCACTGTCAAAAATCTCCACCGTCTCAAAACCTGCTGCCTTGGCATAGTCCAGTGCTGCCGCCTTATCACCGTGAAACTGTTCCAAATATAACTGCAATGCAAAAATAGAAAGTACCATATTTATTTCCTGTGTTACTCATTCTATGTGCAACACAACCTCCCATTCCTTTTAATATTTATTCAATATTTAGTTTTGCCTTGATATCTTCCAAATAAGCCTTCGCATAGATGATATCTCTGGTTTGTTCCTCGCCACTGATTTCACGCTCGATGGTCAAAGGTCCGGTGTAACCCAATTCGTGCAGTTTTTTCACGAAGTTGAAGAAATCCACCTTGCCATCGCCGATGCGGGTTTCCTTGCCCAACTTGTCACCACAGGTAGGGTACATACCATCCTTGATGTGGGTATCCATCACATACTTGCCGATGACATCCAATGCATCCACGGGATTTGCTTTACCGTAGAGAATCAGGTTAGCAGTATCCAGGTTGATACCCATATTTCCGGTGCCAACCGCCTCAATAGTACGAAGCAATGTCACAGGGGTCTCCTGGCCTGTCTCGAAAAGGAAATTCTGGCCTCTGGATTTCATAATGGTACACAGATAACGAAGCGCCACTACCACGCCGTTATAATTAGGATCGCTCATGTTTTCAGGGATAAAGCCCACATGAGTGATGACATTTTTAATGCCTACCCATTCTGCAAACTGACTACCTAAAAGCAATTCCTGCACACGCTTATCTCTGTAAGCCACCGGCACAATACCCAAAGTGTCTGGGCCTGCGGTAAAGTTCCACTCACAGGGACCGGTCCAACCAGCCCAAAGGGCAGAAATCGTAATGCCGTATTCTTCCGCCTGACGCTTCACGGTCTCCGCGTTCTCTTTTGTATAATGCGACATATTAAAGACACTCAACTGGCAGGAGGAAATTCCCATCTCCACCATTCTCTTAAATTCCGTTTCGAAATTCATTTTTTCTTCCAAGCAGGATATTCTAACGCCTATTTTCATCATTTTTCTACTCCTATTTTCCATTTTATTCTGCGTAACCAACCGTTCCTTCGCTGGTTTCCATGTTGGTCGCTGCCGTTATGCCAGTTCCATTTCTTTCTTTGCCAAGCGGAAAGAAGCAATCGCTTCGGACAAGGGTACGATACTGTTGAGGTTCTGTGTTTCTATGATCTCAATAAAGTATCTGATTTCATTGAGGTAAGGACCCATATCAGATACATTGATGCCCATGTCCATTTCTTCCTTTGCACCGATTTCCGGCAAAATCTCGCCGCCCTGCTCAGGATATACCTTAAGTGCACCATCCTCGCTAAGCACCACCACAGCTCTTTCCAGTCTCACGCGAAAAGTCTGTGCGAAAGGCATTCCCGAAGTATAATTCCACGAACCCTCTGCCATCAGTACTGCATTACCATATTTGAAACTTGTCCATATATGCTGGATGATACCATTTTCGTCTTTAACTGCTTGGGTATGAATAGAATCCGGTTCTCCGTTCATTAGATAACGAATATAATCCACATCATGAATATGCATATCCAATGACATGGAGCCGGTTCGGTTCATATCATCATGTCCTGCCATCCAAGTAGGACGAGGGCTAAGACGTGTAAAATCTCCTGCAACTACCTTACCGTAGGTGCCATCCTCCACCAACTTTTTCAGGTATGCATATGCGTCCATAAAGCGCACCACATGCGCCACCTGCACCAATGCACCGGTTTTTTTCTCAGCGTCAAGTATTCTTTGCGCCTCTTCTTCTTTCAGACATACCGGCTTTTCCACGATGACATTGGGCACTTTCTCCATCGCCCATTCCAGATAATCTGCATGAAGAAATGTAGGTACACAGATGTCTATCACATCCAACTCTTCATTGTTCAAAAGATCTCGTCCGTCGCGATACATCTTACCGCCTGCCTTGTCCGCATACTTCTGTGCTCTTTCTTCATTCATGTCAGCCACTGCCACCAGTTCAACCTTGTCCCTCATAGCCAGCCAACATTCTGCATGCACGGCACCGATGCCGCCGCATCCAATCAATCCTACTTTCAGCATAAATCATTTTTCCTTCTACTTTCTTGTTCTGATATCCTTTCAGGTTTTTCCTGATTACTTTATCCAATCGTGAGCGGGATCGTTACTTCTGTTAAATCCCTGATAATCGCCCGCCATTAACCAGAGGAAATAGGTTTGGTAACCGGGTGTGGAAACGGTGGAATGGTAGCCATAAGGGAATTCCACCAATTCGTCATTTTTCACGCGGTACGCCTCGTCCAATGCTCCGTCAGCAGTATACAGACATTGTACCCCGAAGCCCTGCTCGGGGTCAAACAAAAAGTAGTAAATTTCTTCACAAATACACTCTGTGGGCATATTGTCCTCATCATGCTTGTGAGGAGGGAATCCCGCCCAGTTACCTTCCGTCACATAACACTCGCCAATGGTCAATACTTTTGCATTGGAATTTCCGTCAATGATGAAGCTGGTTTCTCTCTCAAAAGGAACTCTGCCCAGGGTCTTCAGCACCACATGATCTTCTCTCAAAAGTTGTGCTTCGGTCTTTTCCGTCACCGGGGTACCGCAAACTGCAATCTTCACATGATACAATGCCTTAATCTGCAACTTCTGATCCCTGGGCATATAGAAACTCTCTGCCTTACGATTCTCAAATACATTCTTTCTGTTGCCCACATTTCTCCAGCAGGTGCTGTCAAAAGCAACATCGCAATGACCTTCCAACATAATGAAAGCCACTTCTCTGTCCTGCGTATCAAACTCCTGTAACCCGCCTGCTTCCAGTTCAATGATGCCGAACTCCAATTTCTTCAGGCTGCACTCACCAATCTTGCAAATGGGAGTATAACCGATCTTTTTTTCATACCTTTTCTTGAAACTCATTTTTTGTCCCTCCTTTTATGACACCTGTGTCGTATTATTGTTCTTAATTTTTACTGCACGCATTGTGCTTTTACATTTTTGTGCATTACTTTTCTTAAATATCAGTAAATGGTCCAACACTTCCTCAATGGTTCCAATTACCCCGTAATCTGCGTACTCGAATATAGGAGCTTTCGGATCGGGATTGATTGCAATCACTGTTCCCGATTGTTTCATACCGGCAATATGATGTACTGCGCCTGAGATACCAACGGCAAGATAGACAGCCGGACTAACACTTTTACCCGTGATGCCCACTTGTCTGTGGTAGGGCTGAAACTCCCCGTCCACTGCGCCTCTGGAAGCCGCCAGTTCCCAATTCATAGAATTTGCAAATTCCTCTATCTGCTCCACAGCATCCTTGGCACCTCTGCCGATGCTACAGATCACATCTGCACCTTCTTTATCCACCGTTCGCACAGTAGCCATAACCGGTGTGGTGCCGCAAATAATCTTGGCGATGATGTTGCCGGAGAAGGCCGGCCGATACATGAACAAGTTCTCGCCGTCCGTCTCAAGGGCTGTGCAGTCTGCACATAAGCCCGTTTGCAAAATAGCTGCCACCTGGGGCGCCACTGCCTTGCTCCAGGCATCCGAACCCCAAAGGATTACCTGGGGATTGTGTTCCCGTACATACTCTGCAAATTTCTCTGCGAAGACTCTTGTATCGTTCCCAATATCCGCCGCAAAGTTTTTTCTATCAATCACCGTAACACTATCACTGACCATTTCGCCGTAGGGTCTGGGATCTTCGCCCACAATCCACACATCGGGCAAAAGTTTTCCCGGTCTGGAAACAGGTTTCAGTCTGTCCTTTTCCTTGGACAATCCCGCTGCCACCGCCACCAGCAATTCCTGCGCTTGAATAAATTTGCATTTCCGCTTGCCTTCTTCATTGGCAAAGGAGGCCACCACCTTGGTGGGTGATCCTTGCATGCCACATCGGGTAGGGTCCGCACCGATATCCTCCGTTGTCCATCTGGTTACAACGCCCCGCTTAGACCGAATACTTGGCAATCGCAAATGGTGAATTCTCTCCACCGTAATCAGGGCAGGATAAGGAACTCTATGCAGGATGCCATCTCTGGTTTCACAGCAAAGACCTGCGCCGCTACCCGCCAAGTCACGGGTTCCACCGGATATCTCTCCACCATCCTCGGGACATATCACCTCTGCTATCTTCATCACATTGGTAATCAGATTCAAGTTCGCCATCACTGACAGTGACGGGCCCGTCTGTGCCGTATCCCCGTCCACCGTCTGCCTGCCGCAAATCACCAGATCCGGCCGCAATTTCCCAATAGCCAGGGATAAGGTGTAGGCCGTTGCCAAAGTGTCTGCCCCGGCAAAAGCCGGATCGCAAAGATGATAGGCTTCCTTGGCTCCCAGTCGGGTGAGATTCAAAAGCATCTCACCGGTGCGCTCCGGCCCCATGGACAATAAGATAACTTCGCTGTCAGCAATCCGCAACGCCGCTTCGTAGGCACTGGCATCAAAGGGATTTAGTTCTCCGTCCGCAGTTTGTTTTACACATACAACTATTTTCATAAACTACTCCAATTAAAGCATATGACGCAATTGTCCGCATAGCGCACAGGCCATGGCACATCGCAACATTTATGACATACCACTTCTTTTATGATATATGGGAGCCAGTGCATCGTGCACTGCCACATATTCCTCAAAAATTTTCTCGTAAGCACTGTGATTCTCAAGATTAGGCTTGGTAATGGACTCTGCTCGCACGCAAGCCTCAACCGCAGCCTTGGCATCCGCAAAAACACCGATCGCCATACCTGTCAACATAGCAGAGCCCAGAGAGGAATCACTGCTCACTGTCTTCTTCAATTCTATTCCCAAGCAGTCTGCGGTAATCTGTCTCCACAAATCACCTTTGGCACCGCCGCCGATGATGGTGGCAGGCTTGTCAATGGAAATACCCATCTCCTCCAAGGTCTTCTTGGAATGAAGCAGGGACAACGCCACACCCTCCAATACCGCACGGGTAAAATGTCCCTTTGTATGGGTAGCTCTCATACCGATAAAACTACCGCACAAAGATACATCCCCGTAAGGTGTCAGTTCTCCGTTCAAATAGGGGTGATACATCAGTCCCTCACAACCAATAGGTACCTCTTGTGCGCCACGGTTCAATTCTTCATAACTTCCCCCGAAGGTATCTCTATACCAACGATAGGAACTGGCCGCCGCCTTGGTGGCCGTACCGGGGTACCAAAGCCCCTCCACTACATGGGCATAATTTACCAGGTGACGGTTAGGATAAGGAGTTTCCGTGATGACACAAATTCTTCCTGCCGTTGCAAGCTTCACTGTCACATCTCCTGGAGACACTGCACCGGATGCAAACACCTCCATTACAGTGTCCGTGGTACCGCAAATTACAGGCGTACCTGCTGCCAAACCGGTCAATTCCGCTGCCTCTACCGTCACTGCGCCAATCACATCCGTGGGCTTTTTCAGTGGCGGAAGCTGTTCTTCGTTGACGCCTGCGATGGCCATCAACTTCTCACTCCACTTGTTCGCACGGCAATCAAACAGCATGCTGCCCTGTGCCTCTATGTAATCCGTACAATAGACTCCTGTAAGTCCATAGCGGATATAATCTTTTTCAAAGAAGATATATCGCATGCGGCTAAAATGCTCCGGCTCATGCTCTCGCACCCACAAAATCTGAGGAAGCGTCCAGATGGTGCCGGGATGATGGAAACTCTGTTCAAAAATCATGTCCCCATATTCTTTCTTCAACTGTTCCGCCTCAGCAACGGATCTGGAATCCGTCCAATGAATGGCCGGCCGAAGAGGCTTGAAATCCTCGTCGCACATCACCCAAGTATGTGTGGCAGAATCTATGGCTAATGCCAAAATGTCCTCCGCGTTCACGGAGGACTTTTTTAATAAGTTTTGGACATTCTCTGCCAGAGCCCGGTTCCAATCTGCAGGCTCCTGTTCACACCATCCGAGATTTGGATAGTAGGTCGGATATTCTACTGTGTTTTCCGCTACAATATTGCCCATTGTGTCAATCAATGTAGCCTTAGAAGAGCCTCCACCGAAATCAATTCCCAATAAATATTTCATATGTTGCAACCTTCTCTTTATCCGATTTATTTTCGTGCATAGCCGTTTCTTACCACGGCTATAATTTCTCTGGTATTATTTGAATCCTATCTTTTATAGGGTCACGCCCCGCTCTCTTAAGAACGTTTCCAACATAGCCATGTCCGGAGCCGACTCTCTGGCACCGAATCCGGTACATTTCACTGCAGAAACCGCACTTGCAAAGGTGCAGCACTCCCTGTAGGAATAGCCCTTTACAACTGCCGCTGCAAAGGCTCCATGGAACACATCGCCGGCACCGTTGGAGTCTACCGCATCTACTTTGAAAGCTTCATAATGCTCCACAGTATCGCCCTGATAAATCACACCGCCGTTTTTACCATCAGTGATCACCACCACTTCCGGCTGATAGGTTTCGTATAATTTCACTGCCGCTTGGGCAATGTCTGTTTCCCCTGTGATGCCCAATGCAAACTCGGCAGAAGGGATCAATATGTCCGCCTGGGGAAGCAATTTTTCTACCCCTTCGTATCTGCCACCAGCATCATAAAGTACCTTACCACCGTAGGCGTGAATATAGGTGGCCGCATCGATTGCCGCCTGCAATTCATTGCCGTCCACCATCAAAATCTTTGCCTGACGCAGGACGGCTGCTCCCTCTTCATTCAATACATAGGGAGGTAAATTACCTCTGTCAAAGACGCAGGTTCTGGTTCCTTCTGTCCTGTTCAACCAAATACTGGAAGAAAAGGACCGATAGCCCTCTTTATATTTTACTATAGCCTGGGTATTTACGCCATACTTTTCAAAATCTTCTTTTAAGAAAATACCTGACGCATCTTCACTCAGAACACCCAAATATGCGGTAGAAACCCCCAATTTGGAAACAGCGACAAGACCGGTCGCTACCGGTCCGCCGCCTGCCATTTTTGAATCTTCTGCGCGAAGCTTCGTATCTTCTTTTGGAAAACCCGTCAAAGTATAAAGTGTATCCGCCACGCAGGCACCCACGCCTGCCACCTGTACGGATATTTCGTTACTTATACTCATATACTCCCTTTCCGGCTGCATCTAGAAGTGCAATCTTCTGAAGTGCAAATTCCTTCACTTTTGCAATGGGATACTTCATGAAGTTATCCAACGCAATGCTCCTCTCAGGATTATTCAATTCTTCACCAACTGCATCCAGGAAGGTATAACAGATATCGGTGGCAAAGTTCATCTTGCGGATACCCGCTTTCACTGCCAGTTTAATCTGATCATCCGGAATACCGGAGCCACCATGGAGAACTAGAGGAGTGTGATTGGTGGCTCCGTAGATGTTGGCGATTCTGTCAATGTCCAGCTTGGGAGGTTTTTTGTACCTTCCGTGAGCATTGCCCACTAACACTGCCAGACATGCTACGCCCGTGCGTTTTACGAAGTCAGCGGCTTCTTCCACATTGGTGAATTCGTCCATGCCATTGTCATTGACACTACCCACATGTCCCAACTCACCCTCAATAGAGATGCCAAGATGTGCACAGGTATCTGCCACACGCTTGGTCAATGCCACATTTTCTTCATAGGGGAGAGTGGAACCATCTAACATGATACCTGTTGCTCCCCAATATAAGGATCTGGTTACTTCCAATTCGGAAGGACCATGGTCCAAATGGAAACATACCGGAACGCTGGCTTTTTTTGCTGCTGCAATGATGGAAGGTGCCAAATAATATGCCACACCTTCCTTTACCAGTCTGGGGTATACCTGCATAATAATGGGAGCCTTTGCTTCCTCTGCCGCTTCAACGATACCCACAACTGTTTCCATGTTATAAACATTAAATGCAGGAATGGCAAATCCGCCTTTTTGTGCCATGTCCAAAATTTCTTTTAAACCGACTAACATAGCGTCTGCCTCCTATTATCCTAAAATCAATTCTTCCAAAGAGAGAATCTTGACATCACTCTGGTCCACTGCCTTCAGTGCTGCGTACTCAGATACACTTGCTGTTACCATGGTATCTGCGCCCACACCCTTGGCATTTCTGATGCGGTTAGCTGCTACTTTGTCGATGACCTGGGGCATCCATTCCTTCATCAGAATGTTACCGGCCCACATGGTTGCCGCACCATTCACCAACATTTCCTTACATACAGCATAAGCATTTACCACTTCTCTTGCAGGAGTGGTCTCATCCAAATCTCTGGAAAGCTGGAAGGGATCCTGATAAACCATTTCTTTATCGGAAGCAGATGCCTTCAATACACCACTCTTCAAAAGTTCTGCCACATATGCGGTGAAGGTCACTACATCAGCAGTCAACTCTACGCCCCACTCTTTGTACTCACGCTTAAATACCTTTGCGTCCTGAGGATCAAATACCACTACGGTCTTGAATTCATTTACTGCCTTTGCACAGGCAATCATTTGCTCCTTGGTCTCGTTAGCTGCACTGATTAAGTACTCCAACTGCTGACCGCTGGCAGGTTCTTTGTCCAGAACCGTGAATGTTACGCCTGCTTTTTCCAATACCTTGATAGCGTTTACTGCCGCCTGAGGCACCTTATAAGTAGCATCCACACCCAGGAACAAAAGCACATCAGTCTTTGCTCCATGAGCAGCTGCAGCCTTTGCAAGCGTTGCATCCACTTCAGTGATACCATACGCATTGCCGATTTCTAAACAGTTATCTACTAACTTGTTAATGTACTCAGGAAGTACACCCTCCATCGCCGCGTCCAATCTTGCTTCCTTGGTGAACATCACGGGATCCCATCCTGTGATACAATCCTTCACACAACCGCCGCAGCAGGCACATTCATAAATATTGTCAATCACTTCCGCAAGTTCAATGGCGCCACGATTCACCAAAGACAGGCCCAACGCTCTTGCTCTTGCTGTATTTCTCTCCAATCCGGTGGCATTTCCAATGGGACAGATGTGATGACACATCCAGCAGAAACGACAGGATTCTACATGTTGTTTGCTTTTTTCTGACATCATAATCTCTACCTCCCTGGAATTACAGACCCAACTTGAACGGGTTCATAATGCCGTTCGGGTCAAGCTGTTTTTTCAAACCTTCAAATACCTGCATTGCAGGACCATACTGTTCCTTCATCAAACGTCCCAATTTGATACCTACACCATGGTGGTCATTTACCACACCGCCGTGAGCCAATGCCGCACGCACACCTGTGGTCCAGATTTCCTGATGCATACGAAGTGCCTCTACAGGATCCTGAGGAACGTCCTTGCCATCTACGATGAAACGATCATAAACCATTGCGCCCCACTCATACCAGTGAGAGAAGTGAGCGATGAACTTGGCCTGAGGATGATTGGTCTCGATGGCTTCTTTCATAGCCCAATAAATCTCTTCAATCTTGCCGTAAGGAGCGATGGTGTCCATGGTACCAAACATCTGAGGAATATCCATCATGTGGCCGGGATAGAAGAAGGTAATCTTCTCATTCCACCACTTCTCGCCATATTCACTTCCAAGGTCCTCTGCGCCATATTTTGCAAAGGTCTCCAACAGAATCTTTTCTTCGACATCTACCATCTCCTTGCAACCCTCGATGGCGATGTTCATAAACGCACCGGGCTTCTCCACACCTACAATTTTCTTAATCAAAGATGCGGTCTCCGCAGGGTCATACAGACGCATTACAGAAGGCTTAAACTTCTG
>JAEIGA010002784.1_pt1 | contig 27660 bp, 36 predicted proteins | sample 9270691 | NCBI WGS metagenome assembly JAEIGA01 (sample SAMN17057246, study PRJNA624740) | gut metagenome | biome: biome; isolation source: fecal sample | host: Bos grunniens | place: China: Xizang | collected 2019 | reverse complement strand
GTCAATAAAAGCCTTCGAGAAATTATCAACATCCGGCTTCGTGTCCTTGACCTTGCCCCACTTCTTCTTTTCCTTAATGTCAAAGTAAAAGAATATCGAGAGCCTGATCGGAAGCTCGGAGGGTTGTTCAGGAGCATAAGGTCTCAAAGCGTAGTAGAACTCCCGTTCCGTCTCCATGAGCTTCCTGTCCTTGAAATAGGTGTGAGTTCTTCCGTTGTACCTCTTCATTTGGGCAGTACCCTTTGGCATGGAACTGAACTCTAAAAAGAATTGGTCTTTCATTCGTCGTCTCCTTCCCGAATGTCGCTAAGAAAACTATTTGAAAGTCCTTTGAAAATACTGTTCTCACTTCGGTTTTGAGGGAATTTAGGAAGTTCTTTGTTTTCAACAGACAAAGTCATCGGCACTTCTGGCGGAAGTGATTTCTTGGTTTCTGACATTTCTCTTTTGTCAAACTTTTTGCCAAGAGCGTTATCAAGAGCTTTTCGCACTTTCTCTGAAATTCCGTAATAACTATTTGGATTGCTAAACTCAATGCAAAAGTAATGATCTCCGTCATATGCTCCACAACATTGGCATTCGTAGAAGCCTACTATTCCGGCAAAATACCATTTTTTGCAGCAAGGGCATTGAATTAAAACCGAATCATCTTTTTCTGCTCGATAAAAGCCATGACCCCAATCATTTTCACAAGAATCAAACGTAAAATCGGAATATCCGACTATAACAGGTCTTCCTGATTCTTCCATCAGCATTTTAATTTTATGCAGATCTTTATCGTTCATTATTCCCTTACATTCAAAAAAGGCTTTTGAATCAGGAAGATAAAAGTCAGGAAGATATGTTGTTCCATCTGAAAAGACAAAGCCTTCCGGTTCGTGAATATATGGAATGCCGAGCTGGTCGAAAAATACGGCCCAACGTGCTTCGGTTCTTGAATCAAACCACATTCCGTTGTAATGCGTTTTTATTGCTTCCATTTTTACTCCTTTCGTTTAATCACATCGACCACTTCTTTCTTGAAACATTCATCGTCTGTCATTGAGTAAATACATTCAACGGCTGCGATCAAAAGTTCCCTGTCGGAATAATCTCTGACATGAAGGGTCAACGTCTTTCTATATTCGTCTGACTTGAAGATGTTCTCTGAATACTTGTGAAGCATCTCCGTGTATCGGTTAAATGTGTCCGTATATTGCTTTGCGGTTATCACTTTTTCTGTCCCTCCGAAATATGAGACAAAGGTTTTAGTGTTCCGGTGTTGTCGGATCAAAGGCAAACTAAAAGCCTTTGTCCGACGAAGGGACACTGTCCGTAGGGACAAGGGACAAATTCCTTATAAGTCCTTTGTCCCTGTCCCTGTCAGGGACAAAGGGCGATTTCGCCCTATGTCCGAACTTGTCAAAAAAACTTGTGTCCCAAAAGGTTTCATTCATTTTTCTTAACGCTTTTTGACATAACCCTTGTCAATTTCGTACTCACCAGACTCTTTGATGTATCGACGAAGAGTTTTATCGGAAGGTGTACCCCCGAAAAATTCGACCATATCAGACAGCCTTGCGACCCCGTTTTCCTCACAGGCTTTGAAGCCACGTTCCAGAACTTCCTGACGATCGTTCTCGGATGTCCGTTTAGAACTCTTTTGAAGATTGTCTTCACGGCTGCCTTCTACCGGGACTCCGTTTAAGAGGTTCGCAGTATCGACAAAATGCAAAGGAAACTTGAACCACAGGTGAATCGGTTTCACGTCCTTGAAGTCTCGAAGCACAAGTTCGACCTGCATCGGCTTCTCGCCATTCGCCATATGTGAACCTATGAGTTCTTTGAGTTCCTTACTCGGAGACAGGAAGGACAGGTCGCAGATCGCATCCGCATCACGGGCAAACACACCAGAACCAGCTCCACGATCTATTGCCTTGCGGTCTCCCGTCGCTCCCTTCGGATGATGATGGTCATAAATGAACGCAGCTCCCGTCTGGTGTGCTATGTCATCAATGGCATTTGTGAACTCTATGATCGCCTGTGCGGAGTTCTCGTCTCCCTGTTGGACTTTATACAACGGGTCGAGAATGATAACTTTATACGGGCCAGTGTTACGGCATCGCCTAATGATCTTTGGAGCAAGCGTCTTCATGGGAGCAGCGTGACCTCGAAGATTCCAAGCTATAATGTTATCTCCGCCCTGTTTCGTCATTTTGACACCCATCGCTCTATACATGGCACCGAACCTCTGATAAAGAGATGCTTCTTCGACTTCAAGATTGATATATAAGACTTTGCCCTGTTCGCACTTGAACTTTCCCAGCCAAGGCAGACCTTCGGCAATACATACGGCAAGGTTCTGCGAGAGACACGTCTTGCCAGCCTTCGACTCTCCCGTGATTATCATTTTGCATCCTTCACGCAGGACACCGCTTATCAGCTCGGGCGATGGCTCAGGTGGGTTCTGTGTCTGTTCCGTAAGAGAAACACATGGCGGAAGATCATCGTCGATTCCTTCGATGTAATCTATCCATTCAAGCCAAGAACCGCATCCGATATTCGTTGCGAGAAGTTTCTGAACTTTCCCTTCACGAGTAGGGCCAGCAAGTCTCGAAAGTCTTGAAGGGTTCTTGTTATTCTCATCGACAATGAACTTGTGCTTTGCAAGCCAGTCAAAAAGGAATAACGCTCTTTGCTTAAACTCGACTGCATCCTTCGCATCGACCTTAACGGCTGCATGAACGGACTTTCCGCCTGACTCCGTGAGTGTTACGATCGGGAGCTTGAAACTGATAAGAAGTTTCTTCTGCTCTTCTATGGTCAGATTGTCGGACTCTGCCAAGACATAAGAAAATTTGGTAACATCTTTATCATTGGGGCCTACTGTCGGGTTGAGTCTTATCCATGCTCCTGCTTTTTCGTTGTAAGTTCCAAAAGCTATATCAAGCCTTCTGTGCTTTTTAAGGTCTTTGATAATATCGGAGCACTTCCTGACAACTCCACCCGTCGTAGGCTTCCATTTTTCCTTGTCTTCGTCCCACTTGGCTGCACAAACAAAACTAACGGGATCATCGGGAGCAAACAAGGCTTCAAGGAATCTGACCGTCATCTGATACGGCTTCTCATTGGGAACATCCTGCACTGCCATGACTTCATCATAAGTCGCTTCGAGAGGGTCATCCCAATCAAGTTCGTGAGAAGATGGCTTGTAGCCGTTGTACTTCTCCGCATAAAAGACGATGCTTCCACCGCTCTTGCCTGTCCCGTTGAACGTCTCCCATTTTGAATAACAGTCGTGTGGTGCCTTTGTTGTGTAACGCTTTGAGTCACGTCTTGACCAGTCATCCCAGACAGAGCATGGCTGGCCCTCGGCTTTGAGGGCCATGCCGACATCAATCCATTCCTGATACGTCAGGAGCGATGGGTCGAGTGCGTTAAGTGCATCTAACAATGCTCTGTTATCGTCCATGATTTATACCTCGAACGGCATATCGTCAGGGTTAATGGGTTCGGGAATGGTCGGAGCCGGAGCAGTTGGAGCCTTCGCAGACTCAGGAATAACATATCTGTCGACCTTGCAGCTCTCCTTGCCTTCGTAGATCTCGTGCTTGATCTTCACACGGCCCTCAGCTCCGAGAACCTTATCCCAAGGCATACGTTCGAGAGCTTCACCCTTCTTCTTCAATCCGAGTGATTCAAAGAATGTGGCGAGCTTCCAAGCGTTCTTATCGGTCAGAACAAGATAGTCGTAAACCTTCCAGAACTGTGCGGTCTCATCAAGTTCGAGCTTGATTTCCGCCATCTTGTTTCCTGCCTTTGAGAACTTCCTGTTGAACTCAACAACACGGAAACCATACTCACCAACGGGCGGAAGGTTATAATCGCCCTTGGATGCTTCTGCACTGATCGGAGAATCCCAATCCATCTCTGCTGCGTTGTTCATGTTTTCGTCTGCCATATTAGTTTCCTCCTGTGATTTCGTTATAGATGGCTTTGTACTGTTCATTTGTTGTTGTGGCATTGATGCCGTACTTCGTGACAATCTCGCCCTTCTGCTCTTTGGTCATGTCTTTCATGAACTCTCGGAGCTTCAATCTGTAATCGGGTTCCTTTGCCTTTGTCTCAATGCCTTCGAAAAGATGTTTAATCTGACTAAACTCCATCTGCATCGAGTCCGGCAGTCCGTATCTGTTCTTGGCATCCCAGCAGGGATGATGAGAAGCATGCATGATACGGGTTCCGCCTGTTGCCTTCTTGCTCTTCGTGTTCTGGTCAGTGATGACGTTGGTCTTGTAATTGCAGAACAGAACCAAGTCGGCCCACTCTTTAAGTAATGGAGAGACCTTCTTAGAGAGTTTCATTTCCCATCGGTCATACGCTCCCATCTCGTCAGGCTGCTCAAACTTACGCATCTGAGCGTGAGCCGTGAAGACGACGTTCACTCCCTGAGCGATCAGCTCGTCACACTTCTTCAAGAAAGCTTGAAACTTCTCTGCAAGGTAGACATATCCCTTGCCATAACCAACATCCTCAATGCCCTTGACGTGGCAGTCAGCACAAGTCTGAACAATGCAGAGCTGCTCTGCCCAGTCAGCCGTGTCGATGACTAATGTCTTGCCCGGAACCGATTCGAGAAAATCGTTGACGTAGGTGACTACGTCATTCCATGTCTCGGGAGTCGGATAACGTGAGACATCCAATTCCTTAGTCGAGCCTTCCGTGTCGATAAAGACGGGAGAAGGAAACTGCGAAGCCAGAGTCGACTTGCCTATTCCTTCGGGGCCGTAGATCACGACCTTCTTAGCGGTCTCGACCTTTCCTTTTGTTATGGGTATTCCCATACTTGAACCTTCCTTTCCGCTTAATGCTTTTAATAATTTGAGATACTGTTTAACGTCCTGCTTCTTCGACATACTTGTCCTCCGAAGCGAGAACTGCTTCCAAGTGCCATTTGACATAGCTTTGATCGTCGTAGTCATACATTGTGGAAACAACGTCAAAGTGATTCTGGTGAAGGACTCTGTACCTGATGCGGTTGCAAGCCTGCTTTTCAGATACCGCCCACGTTGTTCCCAAGAAGTCCCTGCGAAAGTCCTTCGCAAAGCATCCGTACCCTGTTCCGACCCGATAGACGTGGTATTTATGATTGTTGTTCTGTTCCATAAGATTCCTCCGTCATTGGTGAACCGCAGTGCGGACAAAAGAGATAGTCTGCTATTGCATAACGCCGGCAGCTTCCGCACCGATACCAGACACCCTTTACACCAAGAGCTTCACGAGTCCACTTGTTAGGGTTCCTCTGATAATCCTTCTTTCCCTGAGCGTAGCCTTTGTCGTAGGCTTCATAGATAACACGGTGCATCCGAGTGACACAGCCGTTAAGGGTCTTGTAATTCTTAGCCATAAGCTCACCTGATTCTTAGACTTGACGTAACAATTAGATGAGCTATGCCTTCGAGGTCTTTACCAGCCTTCAAGTCTTCCAAGAGCTTCTTCCTGTCGATCTCCGGCTCTTTGACTCTAAGATACTCCGAAGGGATGTTCTCGATGTAGGACTCGTCAATAACGACTGACGGAGCGTTGTTCTGAATGGATGTGGTAAAAGTTCCACAGACGAGCTTCTTCTCGCCTGCGACTTCAAGAGCTTTCTGCATGAGTGCTTTGAGTCTCTCGACTGCGTTCTCCTTTGCCACTCTGCGAGCGTGAAGTCTCTTCTCTTCTTCTTTGAGTCCTGCGATCTCTGACTCTGTGTTCTTGATGTACTTGCAGCAGTTTTCCAGCTTGACCGTCAGGTCTTCTTTCGTGTTCTCGAAAGCGTCAAGGAGCACTTCATCGTCAACGACCTCTTCATCCAAGAGCGACCAGAGTGTGTTCAATGCGTTCGTAAGTTCATATACTGATGCCATTATTCGTTTTCTTCCTTTCCTAAAATTTCAAAAATGGTTATCTGTTCGGGGAGTTTTGGCTTGTAAGCACTGCCGAGAACGCAGTATCTTCCAAGCGGTTCGTCATAGTCACAACATCCGTTCACGTCATAAGCACACGAGTCACAAGGGAAATTGTTCTTGTTGTGGCAATATGCGGAGGTTCGGCAGTTGTCGCATACATCGGGGATAAGTTCGGGAAGTTTGCAAGTGTGAGCGGTGACTATATCCCAATAAGCCTTGCTCATTAGAACCCTCCGAACTCTACGTCAGCGACTCTGTTATCGACTATCTCGATAACCTCGTGCTTCACTTCTTTGCGGAGCTGGGAGTTTTCAAGTCTCAGTCGCCTGTTTTCATCCTGCAAGGACTTGACGATGGAAACGTCAATGAAATACTCAATAACCAAGCCGATGATCGCTCCGATGGCTGCGGCTGCTATAAATGTCAAAATGTTTAATAAGTTCATGTCTTTCCTTCCTTTCGTTACCTTTTACAATGTGATTTTCATAACTGACCGAATAAACGGACTTATATCCCGTGTCCCACGCTCTGACTTCATCCATCGTCTCTACAAAGCAATCTATCCAAGCACCTCTTACTCCGGGGCCTGTGTCTTCCGTGACGTAGAGCTTCCCGTTGACCAGGAGAAACTCGCCAAAGCCATGAAAGTTTCTGTCGATAGCACACGTTGTCGGTTCGTACCATTTCTCCGAGTAATGACAGGTTGCTCCGCTTGAAGTCTTCCAAGATCCTCCGCACTCTTCGGGACAGTAAGCCGTTATGAAATACTTCCCGAGATACTTCGTGTTCATGGTCTGATAGTGAACGTCAAGCGAGAGATAGGTGTCTCGGAGGTCGTAGAACTCGTTTACCGCTTCAAGCTCAACAGGCTCGTGCTTTGTCTCAATAACAGGAATCTCGATGTATTCCGTCTCTTCTACCTGTTGGATGTTCTTCTTTTCCTTCTCGTAAAAGTTCAGCTCGTAGAGCAAGCCTTCCGAGTAGAACACGATAGCGGAGATCAGGAGAATATCTATGACTTTGATGGTTCTGTCGTTCATTTCCGTCATTGGTCTTTCCTTTTGTAGATCTCGTCAAACTTTCCGCTCCAAGCTCGCATCCCGTCTGACAGTTCCTTTTCGTCTATCGGGTTCTTTGAAAGTTCCTTTGCCACGATGTTTGCCGAGATAGCCTTCTTTTCTGCTCTGGTGAAGGTCTTCACTCCGTCTAAGCACTCTCTCGCTCTTGTCCTTGACATACATCCTGCGTGTGCAAGCTCTGTCAGGTTTTCAAAGTAACGACCGAGTGATGGATAGAGACCGCCAGAAGCCGTCATGTTACTCGCTCGAAAAGGTCTTCGAGCGGTATATCCACTTCGAGAGCGGACTTGATTGTCTTGGCTTCATCAAATGTCAATGGATATTTGCCGTTGATCTTGTCAACAAGAGTCTGATAGCGTATGCCCGTCTTATTCGATAAATCGACAACGCTCATGTTACGTCTTGCCAACTCTGCTTTTACGTTTGAATACATTGGGGAACTCCTTTCGTTTATTTGTTTTCGAATTTTCGAAAACTTAACTCTATACTATCGGATGTTCGATAATTGTCAATATAGATTTTCGATTTTTCGATATATGTCATAGTTTTGTAATTATTGAAATTTCGATAATGCGTGATATATTCAATAGTGAAAGGAAGGTAAAATATATGACAATCGAAGAAGAATTAAAGGAGTTAATGATTAAGAAGTCAGGCTCCGTCAACAAATTTTCGAGCGACTGTGGTCTCTCCACTTCGACAGTTGCCACGATCTTCACTCGTGGAGTAAACAAGACAAACATCAACACTATAATTAAGATATGCCAGCATCTTAATATCAGCGTTGACGAGCTGGCGAATGGTCGTATCACTTATCTGTCCGACATGGCAAAGCCTATGATCGAGTTCGAGAAGTTATCTGAACGTAATCAGGACAAACTGATAGCCTATTATCAGGCTCTTATTGACTCACAAGGAGACGAATCATGATAACTCCACGCTGGGATGGTCAGAGATGGCGAATACAGGCTCGCAAAGACGGAAAGAGATACTCCTTCTCGTCTTCCGTTGAAGGCTCCAAGGGGCGTAAGGAAGTCATAAGAAAATATGAGTCGTGGTATTACGGAGAAGCGAGCGGAGAGAAGTCTGTCGGACAGGTCTGCAAGGAATATCTCGCTGACGTGAAAGCTCGTTGTGGTGAGAAGTCCCCGGCATACATCCAATACGAGCGTTATATAAGGCTCTACGTTGCCCCTGTGCTCGCTCCGAAGAAAATATGTAAAACTACCCTAAGAGACTGGCAGAGCGTTATAAACAACGCACAGGGCAGGAAAAAGGAACTGTCTGAAAAGACTTTAAAGAACCTTCGTGGGATAATCATGTCGATCGTGAAGTTCGCATACGAAGACTATCAATGTGAACCGCTGAGAGGTTCCCTTTACATCCCAAAAGGACATTTCAAGCTTGAAAAAGAGATCCTTCCGAGAGAAGACATTCAGAAGCTCTTTGAGCCGTCTGATCTCTTTTACAGTCCCTTATTCAAGTTCCTTCTGGTGACAGGTTTAAGACCGAGTGAAGGACTCGGAATCAAGGTCTCGGACATTCAAGGCGACAGAGTATATATCAGAAGAGCGGTCAACTCTCAGGGCATGATCACAACGGGAAAGACCGCAAATGCACGAAGGCTCATTCCGATCGGGAACCTTGCGAAGTCGATTCTCGAAGAGACGATCAAAAGAAACGAAGAACTGAACCTCCGAACAGAATGGGTCTTCTGCTCGCCTGACGGCTCAATGGGTAATCAGAGCACAATGCGGAACCATTGGAACACTCTCAAAAAGGAACGTGGTCTCGCAGGTTCCGTCTATTCACTCCGTCACACGTTCATAAGTTATACGAAGTCGACTCTCCCGGAACAAATACTCAGAGACGTAGTCGGACATTCCGCAACAATGTCGACCTTCGAGACGTATGGTCACATTGTCGAAGGTGAAGCACGTCAGGCAGCAGACATAATCGACCTGACTTTCGGTGCCGTTTTTGGTGACAATAAGTCCATATCTGACGGACAATGCGAATGATTAAGTCCTAAAAGTCCCGAAAATACGGACATTTTGTTCACAGGTGAACATACACAAAGGAGTTCGATTCTCCTCATCTCCACCAATAAGAACCGCTCAACTGTCGAAGGTTTAGCGGTTCTTTTATTTTCTTTGGTGCCGTTTTGGTGACATTTGATATAATTTGTTTATGAAGTGAAGGGACACACTCTCATAATTTGTTCCAAAGAAAAAGACCCCCGAGCGTAATGCCCGAGGGTCTAATTCTTTTTACAGAGGCTTTCCGTATGAACAAGAAGTTCAGATGGACTTATGATAGAGCCTGCCCCGAAGAGCAGGCCCCGGAAAAGGAAAAATAAAAGACAGATGTCTTTATTTTACATAGGACATCGAACACCACTGGTCTCTTCCAATATGTCCGAAGTTATTCTTGACCTCGTAGACGGTGACCTTGTCTCCGTTGTACTTCTTTCCAACAGAAGCATACATCGTACTCGGGCCTGATCTGACGTTGAGATATGAATTGACTCTGACAGTGTATGTCTTGCCGATGAGGATATAGTCGCCACATACCCACTGATTATCGCCTATCCTATACCATCCGCTCTTTGTCTCGTAGATCGTCACGATCGTCTGATTAGAGAGCTGCTTGACGATAGGATATGACGTTCCTGCTCCGCTCCTGACGTTAAGACAGGTGTTGACCTTGACCATTCCCGACTTTGTCGTGACAGGTGTCGGAGGTGGAGTAGGAGTCGGTGTAGGTGTAGGTGTCGGTGTCGGTTCTGGTGATGGAATAGGCAGAGCAATGTTTTTGTTAAGATCAAAGCCTGAGATTCCGGCAACTTTGCCGTTGTCCGAATACTGCCATAAGACCATGTCGCTTATCGAAGGCTGAGTATTCCCCCAATATGCAACCCATTTGTTTTTACATGAAACTCCGGTGAGATAGTTCTTCCACCAGTTCACGTTTGCATAGATACCTACTTCGTAACCGCTCATGGCATCCATCCAAGTCTGAGCCATCTTGTTTGCATAGGAAGAGTATCTCTCTTCTTCCAAATCATAGAAGACCGGGAAAGTCAGTTTGCGACCTTTGATAAGTCTCTTGACGTGATTCGCTTCTGACTTAGCCTTTGTCACAGTGTTTGCATACGAATAGATGTAGACTCCGTAAGGAATACCAAGTCTCTCACATTCGCTTACATTACGGCTATAATACGCATCATCCTGTTTCTCATAGTCAGAACCAAAACCGCATCGGATGATCGCGCCTTCGATCTGAGGTTTGAGTTTTTCCCAATCTAACTTTCCATTATGTTCGGAAACATCAATAATCATTTGTTCTCTCCTTTCCCGTCATATATCTTCTTTGCCACTACGACAATCGCACCGAGAGCCGTGTCAATGGCTGCGAGAGTTGCCGTGATCTGCGCTCCGTATGGAATATCCCAAATAGAGACCAGAGCAGATACAAAAACGATGATCGGAGCTGCCAGCAAAGCGATGTTCTTTAACGTGTCATAAGTCTTGTTATTCATATCTTTCTTCTCCTTCCTCGGTATAAAGTTCTCTTGTATTTTCTCTGAGCCTTTCGGCTTCTGTCTTTTCGTACTTGCAAGGCTTGTCAAAGTATTGTCTCAGGAACTCCCCAACCTTACCTTTTCTGAACGATTCGTCAGTTGTGGAGAGGTATGGAGTGTCAGGTATGCTCTCCAAGTCATAGACCTTAACGTCTTTCATATACTGACATTCGATCTCGTAATAATTGCCGTAAAGAGAACGGAACATGGCAGAGAGCTCTTTCTGACTCTTGATCAGATCCAGAGCTTTCCTTCTGTTGACCAGCATCGGAACATGAAGAGCGAAGCTCATCGTGTCCTTATTCATTGACAGGAGCCTTGCTCTCAGCCTTGTAAGATTGTTAATGTAATTAGATCCTCTCGGGTTATTCCTTCTCAACGTCAGGATGCGACGTTCAAGGGTTCCGTTTGTATAGTTCGTGTCGTTCTTGACCTTGTCCATAATGAAAAAATCGTCATTGAATAACCAGACGTCTTCCGTCAGCTCGTCACAATCAAAAGCCTTGATCATACTATGACGGGTCTTCTGCCATTTAGTCTGCCCGATCTGCTCGTCCGGGATGTAAATGTCAGGCTTAATGCCGTCAGGACATCCGCCTACAAAGACGATCTTTCGGTATGGGAAGTTCATACAGACGGAACGGAGCGAGATTATGAGTTCATCAGGTTCTATGTCGTTCTTCAAAACATATACTATATCGTGTCTCATAGTTTTCCTTCTCTCTTTAAACGTTCGTATGTGTCTTTGATATGCTTATCTGCGATCACTGTATATGAGTTCTTGAAACTCGGATGTGTCTCGCAGAATTTTGCATAAGTGTCGCAATCGTCTAGCTGTTGTCTCCAATACTCATTTGAGTGCTCAATTCCGTTCTTGATCTCGTCAGAGAATCGGAGGATGTGAGTTCTCGCCAAGATTGCTGCGTTCTCGTCTATCCTTTCTGAAAGGTTGTCAATCTTCTTCTCGATCTCCTTCGACTTGTCAGCTCGTGAGAAGCCGAAGGTTATCAAGAATTGAACTAACGAGAACACACCGCCACTCGCCAAGACCGCAATTATGATCTCGGTTGTGTCGTTCATGGTCAGACCTCCGTGAGCGTGTACTGAATATTTAGTGACTTTGCCGTTGTCTTGTGGATTTCACTGTCGAGATTGAAGAGTGTCGTATTGACCATCTTGTTAGCGAGGATGTATCTCGGAGTTGTAGCAGCAGGAGTGTACTGTCCCTGAATTGCTTTTATCTGAGCTGCGAGCGTGGCTATCCTGTTCGCCTGATGGATGGCATAACTCCATCTCTGGTTCAGTTCAGGCTGGGGAACGGCATCGGTGCAAACATAACCTGAAGAGCCCCAAAGAACTCTATTTCCCATTATCTGCACTCCACCGCCACAGAGACCATATCTAAATGACGGAACGGAAGCGGTCAGAGGATAAGGAGTCTGAGTCTGTCCTTGGTTGGTTACATCTATCTTCTTGTAGCCTGTGATAGTGTCTCCGCTTCCTGTCGGGAGATATACAAAGTTTCCATCCTTGACGATGTTGACGAAGTTAAGGCTCATATACAAGATACCAGTTCCCTGATAGCTTATTCTTGCAAGGTCGCTTGTATCGGAAGTTATAGTTCCCTCGGAATATACAGTTCCGTTCTCGCAGTCAATGACCACATACTTCATTACAGTGTTGTCGTATGAAACAGTTCCCGTTAGGTTGGAGAAGAGCCAGAGTCTCTTGTTTTCGTAATCAAAGAAGTATGCTGGCTGAATGTACCACGTCGTTGTGGTCGTGACAGTGAACTTTCGTTCGTGTGTCGTAATAGGGACTAAAGTCTCATACAGACCAGCCTTTGAATAAGCAAGCCTGTCGATGTAGACAGTGACCTTGTTCGTTCCACTCGGGAAGCCTGTCGGATGCGTAGCATACTCGCCATCGTCTCCGATGAGGTAAAGTAAGCCATGATTATCGTCGTACTGTGTCAGCATAGCCTTGTCGAGGTTAGCTGATACACTCCCGAGCTGGGAACCTTGTATCTGTTCAAGAGGTTCAAACGCTTGGAAAGCAGACGATGTGTTTCCGAGTCCTGCGTTGCCCGTGTCCTTATGAGTAAGAGATACTGAACGGACATATCCGTTGCCTTGTTCCGAACCCCACTCCCACGTCATCGTTACCTGTCCGTCTGTCGCAGTATCAACGTGGAGCGGAGATCCTCTCGATAAGTCCTCGTTGATTATCGCAGCGGTCGAAGGAGCTTCGTCACCAGCGTGAGCGGTCAGTCCGTGTCCTGCCTGTGGGAAGTAGTTATCCGCATCAATCGTGTGAGCCGTATCGTAGCAGAGTATTCCACCGAACCAAGTCTGATATAAGGGCAGGAGCTTTGAATAGTCGATACCGCCAAGATAGTTAAGAGCGAATAGGTCACGAAGAGCGTTCGTGACGATGTTGTCACCTTCGACTATCTCGTTCTTTCCTGTTCTTAAATTATGAAGGGTCACTTTGACGTGACCCTTTAACTTCGGAAGTTTAACAGGACTTACCCCTGTTCCGTAAATGGAGTCTTTCATTATTCCTCTCCTTCTGTTTCCGTTTCTCTGAACTGTTCCGTCTGTTCTTCGTAGTATTCGAGAGCCTGTTCACTAAGCCAACCATACTTGCTCTGGTCTGCGATAAGAACGTCTGCATAAGCAAGGGTAAACTCTCCTGCCTTAATACACGTTACAAAGCCATCAATAACTCTTTTCTCTCTCTTCTTCATAGGTTGTTACCTCCTGTTTACTGTAAAGCCAAAGCCGTGATTTCTGCCAATGCCGATGGTATGTCCTGCTTGTATTCAAGTTCAATATCCCCTGCATCACTGAACCAATTCTGCACACCTTGAATAGTGTTTGGCATGGTTGTTGGTAGGTCGATTTCTATGGGGGTTGCGAGTTTGTAAACTAACTTCTTACCCGCTATTGCCGTTTGGAATGTTGTTAAATCGCCTTGTGCGGTCTGATATGAAATGAATAATCTACCAGCCGCCGAACACCCCAAAGAGTTATCATAACTTTCTGCCGAGTTGTAAACGTGGCTTGAACTTTCAACAGAAAAGATTTCGCAAAGCCACTCAGGTACTTGTTGAGTTCCGCTCGGTGCTTCTATGTCGCTTATTTCCGAACTTCTAAAAATCTTTTGTTCGCTATGATAATCCCAAGTAATGCTAATATCATCAAGATTGATTTCTTTATGCGTTATCGTTGCCTTTCCTAACTCCCAATCGACATAACCGCCATATATGGTCTGTCCGAGGGGGAGAGTGAAGGTGTCGCTTTGTGGGTTGTATGCGTGATAACTTGTATCGGTTGAAGGGTAGTTGATACTTATATCATTGTTGTATGTTGTGCCGTATGCGGAATCAGTATAAAACAACGCACAAGTCGCATTAGCAGGAATATTAATCATGCTATTTACAGGAAATATAGGTATTGAAGTCTGCAATGGGTTACCGCTTGCGTCAAAAAACAAAATAAACATATAATTTCCACTACCCGAAGCATAATAACATGTCGTTCCGCCTACAACAGGTATACGGTTTTTGCTTCTTATTCTGTCTATTACGGGACTTGGGGCTCCGTTTGCAGTATAAGCACCAACTTCCCATTCTTCATCCCAAAGATTAGCACCACGTCTGTAAACATTCACCTCGCTAACCCCGACTATCGGGATAGGTGTTGAAGGTGTGCCACCGCCACCAGTGGCTTTGATTTCCGTTTTGAGCGATACAAGAGGTAAGGCGAGTTGCGTTGTGAAGTTTACAAGTGAACCTGACGCACTCTTCGTAGGTATCTGCGAGATTATCAAATCACGAAGTTCGTTGATTGCAGGGATAGGACTCTGACTCCCGACAGGGAAGTTTGACAAGTCCGTCGCATATTGCAAGTCCTTGTTTATATATCCTCCGACCTGTTCCAAAGTCGCCTTCTGGGACTCGTACCCTGTCTCCGCATCTTCGTCAACGTGAGCGACCGCAGCGAGGTCGTTTCTCGTCAAAATCGAAGCAGCAGGCAGTTCTGAGAACTTCTTACTTGTTGCCATATATGTTCCTCCTATCCATTACAAATAAATCTCTCACCTGATTCCGTCTCGAAGTAGTCTCCGTCTTCCGTTGCAAGAGCGAGGAAGTCAAAGACGATGTTGATCGAATCTGCGAGACTGTCTAATGTCAAATATGCTATGTCGTAGAACGTCAGGTTATCAGATGCCACTTCTCCCGAAACGTCATTGTCCGAAACGGAAACGCCCTCCGAATAACCAAAAGGCTCCATATACCCGATAGCGACAAGGTAAACGTTGTCCTGAACCTCGACATATCCGTCAAACTGACCTGTGAGGTCATAACCGACACCCTGAATGTAGACACGAGCTGATAACGGGTCGATGATAGCTCCCGTTGTTGTCCGCATCTTTACAGTAAAATGATAGCGTCTGTCTTTCTCCAAGCCTTCAATCGGATACATCAAAGAGAGAGTATGGAAACCACCCTCCGAATATGTCTCGGTCGGAACGTATGCGACCTCGTCTCCATTCAGATAGTAGAAGACTTCGACGACCTCGTTTCCCAATAGCTCATCGGCTAACTTGAATTTGATCTCTGTCATAGTCAGGAGTGCTTGGTCGCCTGACGTGGTAAATAAAGTCCTTAATATCTCCGTCTTGTCGTTTACGACCTCGATCTCTCGGATATTAGTCGCTACGAATGTCGAGATACGACCATCTTTATTAGCTGAACTCTGCCCCGTTATAGCATGGTCGGTCTTGCTCTTAGCCGTCATCAAGTTAGGGTTAGAGCCAAAGCACTTCACATTGAAAGACTTGTTAAAAGTCCAAGTGACTTGCATCACGCAGCCGGAAGACGTGTCTCCCGTATAGTCATTTGTGAATGAGAGAACGTCACCCAAGTCGAGAACACAGAACGCAGGAAGGAGCGAAACATCGTAAGGAGTGTAGATCATACCTCTGACTACTCCGAAGATGTTATTGACTCTTCCTTCCACGATTCCCGGTGTTCCAAACTGTAAGAACGGGTTATTCCCCAGATCCATTACGAAGCCTTCGGGATCTCCGACGACGAACGTCTCGCCCGTAGTCATTACATCCTTATAGGAAACTCCGTCAAAACGTGTCGTGAAGTCTGAATACTTAGCACCCGAGAATCTTCGAGTGTTTCCGATGCTCAATATCGGAGTATTGTCGAATGGCTTCAACTTCCACGTTCCGTCACGATCAGCGTATGCGAAACCTCCGACAAACTGAGCGAGCTTGCTCAAAAGGTCTCTGTAAGTGCTCATATCATTCTCAGGATATGGAGCAATAAGGACAGAGCCGTTGACCAGTTCGGAGACCTCTTCTGCCGTCATTCCAAACACAGCTCCCGTATGTCGTTCTATGACCTTGCAAAAGTCATAGACTGTCCCCGAAGTCTGCTCGATGGCGAGAGGTATATCCAAGAGGGAGAGAACATCGTATGCCGTTACATCGACCATCCCTTCGGCTCGCCACGTCGCTTCTGCGACGTAGAACGTTCCGATAGGTATTTCTTCCCATATCTCTTCGTCAAGCTCGTTATAGCCTACAAGGAGCGAGTCAGAGATAGTGATAACTTTTCCATAGTAGTCGCCACGGTCAAGAAGGTCTCGGAGGAACGTTAATTTCAGTGTTCCGAGATTGACGGAACCGAGATTAACGTTCTTATCCGAGCACCGGTTCGTGTACGAGACACCGATCACGTCTTCTCCGTAGAAGTCAACGGAGTCTATCTGACCAATGAGCCTGTGTGTCTGCACTTGGTCAAACATTTTAGTTGTATAAGCCTCTGATACCTGATACATATTAGAACTCCGTTACCTTTACAGAACATACAAAAAGGCCGTTCGTGGAAGATAACCACTCTGAGCCTTCGACAAGGTTCTCTGAAAAATCTCTTACTCTTACTGTATATGTGGAACCCATATACTCCATCTGTGTCGATTCATCCTCACACAGTCCCTTCAAAATGTCTCTCTTTCCGGGAGACAGATTGAAGGTGAATGACCATGTGTTCTTGGATGGTCTTACGACACAAACGAGATCCGTTCCGGCTTCACTCTGAACTACGTTCTCGATCGTTTTCGAGTTCTTAGTCGGAGTGATCGGGTTCGGAAACGTGACATTGTTAAATTTGAGGTAATTGCCTAACATTTATCAATGACCTCCCGTTGTGTAGTTGTATTTATCAATAGCATCAAGAACGATCGTATCAACGTGCTCGCTTCCGATATAGACAGGAATGACGATAGTCGCGTTTTCTGTTCCTGCGCTCGTAGCCTGAGACGTAATAGCCTGTTCAATTCTTGAAAGTCCACCTGAATAGTCGACCGTGTGGTGAACGTTGCTCTCTGTTGCAAGGTCAAAATTGCCTATGTCTGCGTTGATGAGTCCTGCCGTACTTGCAAGAGCACTTTCAAGATCTCCGCGCTTTGAGTTCATCGAGTCGATAAACTCTTCGATCATGTCGCCACCGCTCATGTCAAAATCAGCGAGAGGCCCCTTCTCAGGAACTGAGAAGTGCAGGAAGTCAGCGATGATTCCGGCAGCGTTCGAGACTGTACTCGTCAAGGATGAGAACATAGCAGAGATTCCGTCTATGAGATTGCCGATAATATCTGAACCCCAAGTCTTAGCACCTTCTATGATTCCGTTGAAAGCACCGCCAAAGGCTTCAAACAGGTCATCCTTTCCGTCTCCGAGGATGTACTCACACATTCCGGCAACGAGCTCTATAAGTCCGTTGACGATGGAAACGATTATCTCCGGGAGATTGCCAAGAATGGCAGTTATGAGAGTGAAGCCTGCTTCTATGATGTCGGGCAAGGCATCGCCAGTCAGGAACTCCGTAATGCCCAAGATTATCTCAGGAAGTCGTTCTATCAGACGGGGCAAATACTGAATAAGTGAGCCTGCCAAAGAAATGATAAGCTGCAAGCCGGCCTCTAAGATCTGCCCGAGTGCTCCGCTCGATAAGAGCGTGTCAACGATGGTCAATATTGCATCCATCACGGCAGGAATCAGCTCAGGGAGTGCCTGTGAAAGTCCGTTTGTTACGGCCAGGATGATAGTCGTCGCTGCCGAGATCAGGAGCATCAAATTATCTTCACTCGTGAGCGTATCAACAAGAGACATAACAAGCTCTATCGCGCCATTGATCAGCATCTCCAAGTTCTCAGGAGCTAAGAGCGTATTGACCAGAGTGTCGACCAAACCGACCGCAACAGGTATGATGACCGGAAGCAGTTCTAAGCCGGCAGTAAGGATGGCATTGAGCAGTTCGTTGAGTGCCGATACAAATTCGTCACTGTTGGATGCGATCATACTTGCCACTGAGACAAGCAAAGAACTGACCGTACTGATTATCTCAGGGGCAACAGAAATGATCGCAGGAAGGAGCGCATTGAGTACGTCTTCAACGATCATCAGGATCTTCGGAACGTATTTTTCAACAAGAGCAACGGCCCGTGGAGCAAAACGCTCGATTATAGATCCGATCTGGTCTATGTCACCGCCTGCCTCCGAGAGCGCACCTGAGAAGTCGCCCATCAGGTCGACCGCATCCGAGCTCATGTCCGTCAAAAGCGGAAGCAAGACCTGACCGAATGACTGTTCCACTGCCTGTGCAGTGTTCGTCATTCTCTGCATATTGTCATCGAGTGCTCCGAATGCTTCAAGAGTCTGTCCGTCCATGACATACCCTACGGCTGCGGCCTCGTCTGCAAGAGAACGGAATGTCTCAGAACCGGCTTCAATGAGAGGGTTAAGCTCACGCGCTGACTTGCCGAACAAGTCCATCGCAGCCATGTCACGCTCGGTCTCCGACTCGAATGTTCCGAGAACGTCAATAGCATCCCAGAAGACATCTTCTGTGCTCCTGATATTGCCTTCCGCATCGTAGATGGAGATTCCCAGATCAGTGAACTTCTCCATAGCAGAAGAAGAACCATCAGCAGCAGAAGACATAGTCTTCAAGAGCTTTGTCATTGAGCCTGTGACAGTCTGCGTGTCAACGTCTAAAAGCTCGGCAGCGTAGTTCAACTCTTGCAGTGTGTCAGTTGAAAGACCTGTCGTAGAAGACAACGTCATGAGCTCGTCTGCGAGCTGGGATGTCTCCATCGTAGCGTTGACCATAGAAGTGCCGACGGCAGTCCCTACGGCTACAAGAGCACCCGTGACGGCTGCTGCCGTTGCGATGACCGCTTCAAGAGCACCGACCGCCATCTCGCCTGCTGCCTGTGCAGCTTCCCCAAAGCCTTCGAATGACTCGGAGGACTCTTCGACTTCGTTCCCTGCCTCGTCTGCTGAATCTCCGACATCCGTCAGGTCTTCGCTTGCATCTCCTGCTTCACCGCTCAACTCTGCGAGCTGAGCACCAGTTGTGGCGATCTCTGCTTCAAGTTCCGCCATCTGAGAAGCGGATAACTGAGCATCTTCGGGGAGGTCTGAGAGTGCATCGGACTGAACCTGTTGGAGTATCTCCATCTTGGAAGCGGTCAGAGCGGTCTTGTCTGCCAAGACCTGTTCTTTGGCTGCCAAGAGGTCAACGTTTGTCGGGTCAAGTTCGAGAGCTTTGTTCAAGTTCTTTAAGGCTGCATCGTCCTTCTTGATCTGAGACTCTACCGACTGCAAAGATTTGACTAACGGATCAGTCTTGCCTTCGATTTGAATTGTTATGCCTTTAATAGCGTTCGCCATATAATTACCTCGCTTAACGGAAGAGGTTATTTATATCGGCCTGAGTTGCTTTCCGTGGCCAGTCATACTTATCATTTTCCCGTTCTGTAAGAAGAGCGAAAATCTGACCGCACGAATAAAACCTTAGATCCTGCTTCCTGATCCCGAGCTCTAAGGCCCGGAGCTGAAAGAGCGAGGTCGTCATCGGTCTTATGCTCTGTGCGGTCGTCATGCGTTTTTTACTGACTTAGGAAGATTCTGGTCGATATTTACCTTCTTCCATACTTTTGCAATCGTCTCCGGGTTAAGAAACTCGGAGGCATCGCAGGAAGCAAGAAAAACATAGTAGTCTTCAAGGCTTCCCCTATACTCATGCTTAAAGAGCTTCGTTCCGATGTATGCGATCCTCGGTGTCTGCTTCTTCATGAGCGCACCTGTCGCAATATTCCACTTCATAAGCTCTTCCTGCTCTTCTGCGGAAAGTTCTGCCCATTTGCCCGGGGTCTTTTCCAAGAGCTTTTCTTCGTCTTCTGTGAGTTCTTCGCCATTTGCTTTTTTGAGATTCAAAGTGACCATCTTCTGTCTTGAACGGAGTGAAGCGATCCTGTTGGTCGGTCTCAGCTTTGCCAGAACGTTAAAGAAGTCTTCTCCGAATACTGTTTCAAACAACTCATAGAAAGCAGCGTTAATTTCCATTTTTTCTATATCAAACATTTATTTCACCTTTTCCTTTTAAATAAAAAGGGAGAGACCGAAGTCTCTCCCCTTAAAACCTTTTCCGAATGTTCCTATCAGGACTCACCGCTGAATGTAGGCTCATATACAGAAGTATAGAAACCGTCATAAGCAGTCGGGTTAGTTGACTTGCTTGTCATAGCCTTGACAGGATGCTTCTTGACTCCGTTGATCTCGATCTCGTCTGCACGAGGGAGAGCAACGAACTGTAATGTCTCTGTACCAATCTCGATGTCAGAGTTAACGTCTACTGTCTTGGATGCGACAGAAGGTCTCTGAGAGAGTGCGACCTTGTAGAAGACATAACGATCAGCATTGACGTCTGTCTCAAACTCGAACATGAGTGCGAAGTAAGCAAGCTCATCCTTGTCTGTCTCAACGATGATTCCGTTGTCGTCAACTGTTACACCGGAGATGTCTGTACGGATGTCGTCAGGAATACGAGCACACTCATAGCTTCCTGTATAACCTCTTGAATTGGGGAGATTATAGTATGCGCCATTGTCAGCCGAGAAGATAATAGGGTTGCCGTTCGGGTCGAATGTCATGTTGACCGCACCGGGCCACTTCTTGACTTCACCATAGCTTGTCGTTACAACACCATCGACCTCAGTCTCGGTCAAAAGTGCGTAATGAACATTGGACAGGCCATAAAAAACCTTTTTTTCATCAGGCATTTTCTGTTCCTCCTAAAAAAGATATGTAGTAGTAAGTCTCACAGACGTGTTCGTCAGGTACTTGACCATCCTCGCTCTCGTATGGAAGCGGAATAGCATCAAGAACCTTTTCAAGCTCACCTATGAGTTTCCAGTCGTGAATCTCGCTTTCAACTAATGTCAGTTGAAGCGCGGTCGTCTTGGTATATGTTTTGTTATCTGCTGCAAAGTTGGGATGTGTGATGTCCTGCATTACGATATAAGGACAAGCCGTACCGTCAGGAGCTTTCCCAAGATGGACGTCAAACTTTGCCGTGGTAAGTAAAGTGTATAAACTCTCGATACTCATAATCGTTCCGCCAATCTTGAAATAATCTCATTTTCGAGCCACCCTTCGACATTCGCGATGTGTGGCTGAGCCGGAGCGTGTCCGACCTTTACTCCGTTGACCACAATGTCATGACCTTTTTCGAGCAAGTGAGTAAGTCTGTACGTCGGAGCCTTGTTGTATATGACATATACGTCCGTATACATAACACGTCTCGATTTGAGAGCCCAGTTCTGTGCATACTCTCCCGAAGCTTTGGGAGACTCTGCTCTGAGCTTTTTTACGGCATCCTGAGCACAGTATTTGATGATCCTGTTGGACTCTTCCTGAACTTCCGTCGCGTAGATCGACAGGATGTCATTCATGCCCTTCAAAAGACTATCCATTGTTCCCTACTCTCTCTCCATAATAGAGCTCGATGCGGTCTGTCCCCGGCTGATAAGTGCGATAAATAGTGAATGTGTCACTCCCTATCTTCAACTGAGTTTCGCCAGAGTAATCAAATCGCGACATAATAATTATGCCCTGCGGTCTGATGCCTGCCTGCTCAGCCTTGTAATACTCATTTTGAGTAATACTCTTTATCTCTCCGATGTGGGACGTTGTAGTCGGTGTGGTCTTGGTCTGACCTGTCTTGTCCTTAGTGCCTGTCATTGAGACAAGGTCAAATTCAATGATAGATTTCATGATTCGTCCTCCGGGATGACCGAGCTCGACAATCTTCTTGTCCTGAGCTTAGCCACCTGAGTCCAGTATGACTTCTCCATTTTTTCTGCCTCGGCACTGTCGAGCAGATCTCCCATGTGCAGCTTAACATAAGTTTTAACGGCAGTGACGACAAGCTGATCAGACGTTGAAGGTGTGTAAGGCTGATTGTTTACGTCAGCAACTCCACTGATTTCCAAGTCTAAATAGGCAGCATCAATCAGGTCGTTGATCTCGTCTTCGATCGTACCTGTCGAGCTGATTCTACAAGCCAGCTTGCAAGCTGCCAAGATTTGAGCTTTTGTCATAATTTCCTCCCGTTAAGGTCTTTGGCTACATCGCAAAGATGTAGCCTTCAACCGATTAAAAATCAAGACTCAGGTGCATCGCCCTTCAAGATAGCGCAGAAAGCGTTTACTGCGATAACGTCAATACCAGCGAAGAGCTTACCTGTGATCTTTACCTTATCAGCAGGGCCGTCTTCGTTGATAACTGTCTTAACGTTATAGCCGTTAGGAAGGTTTGCTCTTGTACCAAAGCCAAGGTCACCAACGATTGCGTAAGGCTTGCCATCCTCTGCCTCGTCATAAACTTCAAGTGAGCTGTCGTAAACAACAGGAAGCTCTGCGAACGGGTCGAGAGTGTTGAGTGTACGGGTAGCCTCATACTGGCCCCATGTACGTCTGTTCATGATGATAACGAGATCCTCTGCTTCGTCAGAGATGTTGGAGATAGCATTGACTACACCAGCTCTGCCGATTTCAGCATAAACGGAAGCCTGTCCCGGTCTTGTGCTTGTGGAAGCACCAACTGCGGCAACGATCTTAGCAACAACAACGTGCTCAGCCTTCTTAACGATCTTATATGCGAGCTCATCATATACATAGTTGAGGAAAGCCTCGCCTCTGAGATCCATAACCTCATCAGAAACGGAGATCCACTTCTTGATGTTCTTAGGAACGAGTGTGACTGTTCCGAGTGTGAGCTCTTCTTCATCAGGTGCATCGTCACCCTCGTCGTGGATGACTGCATCTGTTCCACTGATCTCGAAGTCGATAGCAAGGTTGCCCTTGATCTCAGACTTACCAACACGAGAGAAGAGGTCGCTCTTTTCCCATGCAGTTCTGATCTTGTCTTCTACGATTGTAGGAACGGAGATCTGACCGTCGCTCTCAGCGTTCTTGGAAAGAAGTGCTCTGAGCTCTGTTGCATCCTTGCATCCGCCCTTGATGTACTCAGCAAATGCCTCGTTGTACTCCTTAGAGCTTCTGATTTCCTTGATTGTCATTTTTTTACCCTCCTTCGGTAAAGTGTCTGTGATTTCTGTACCTTCACCGCTTGCCACTGCTGCGATGTCGGCTTTTCTCTGCTCTTCGATAAGAGCAGTCTTTCTTGTTTCGAGCAGGTCTACTTCCTTGGAAAGAGCCTCAAAATCTGAGCCTTCTACGTTGCCGTCAACGAGGGCCTTGATCTCTGCCATCCTTGCTTCAACCTGTTCAAGAGTTAATTCATCAATGTTCATGATGTCTTTTCCTCCATAATTTTAAATTTGAGTGCGAGTCTCTGTCTCTCCACTTCGTTCTTGCGCTGCTCTGCTTCCAATCGCTCCGTTGTCAGCTTTTCGATCGCTCCGTCGAAAGCTGCGCGAGTAGCAACACCGATGTTTGTTGTGGGGTTGGCAGGGAACCCGACTGCTGATATGTCATAGACCTTCTTGATTCGGTCGATGATCCTTGTAAAAACTGTCTTTTCACCTTCTGCTCTTTTCTCTTCATAGCGGTCTTCTGCTACTGAAAAAGCAAAGGACATCTGGGAATAGTTTCCGGCTTCAATGTCCTCATATACGGAACGCGAAGCGGATGTCTTTGACAGGTCTGTCTTTGTGAAAAAACCTTTATCGTCAACACTGAGGTCAACAGTGCCGTTCTTTGTCCTGGCATAAACACGACCAGTATGGTCAAGCAGGAAGACAACGTCTGTGAGGTCTGCTTCATCGAAGGCAGTAGGTTCGATTCGTTCTCTCCATACATACTCATCGTCTTCCCAGAGCGTGTACTCTTCGAAGGTCGATGCGTAGCCTTCAACTAAATAGGACGGCTCATCACCGTCCTGTTTCGCTCTCTGTTCGATATTAAAAGAGCGGTATTCTCTTTCATTGGAAATCATTTTCAACTCTCCTTTTCGTTCTCATTCAAGTCGTAGTATTCACCACGGGCCATGAGTCTCTGTCCCTGTCCGTCAGGTAATGGCGGAAGATTAAAGACCTCACGGGCCTCGTCTATCTTTATCATGCCTCGGTCTCCAAGTCCCGTAACATACGCGAGCTTGTCGGCAAAGTTCATATACGCGATTCTGTTGGTCGTGAACTGAATCTCTGCACCAAAAGAGATCTCACGCTCTGAGAACAGAGCGGAAGTCATTGTCTCCGAGATCTGAACCGCAAACGGCTCTATCGCGCCTTCATAGAAGGCTGACCAAGCATCGCCTGAGACCTTGTTCATCATGACATCCTCGTTCACTCCGAAATAGGAGTAGACGTTTCGGTTGATGAGATCCATCTGGTCTTTGTCAGGTGTCCATGGCTTAATGTCTATCTGCTTAATATCAGAATAGGTGTTCGGGAAGAGAAGGACTCCGCTCTTCTTGGCTTCCTTGCCGAAAGAGTCCTCCGAGAAGTTCTCTCGCTCTTTCGTAAGGTCTTCTCTCTTTGTGAAGTTCTTCAAGACTGCCATGAACTTATATCCGGCAGTAGACTTCACTGCTTCCTTGATTCCCTGTTTCTGAATGGACAGAAGGTCAAGGGTCTCGTCAAGACAACTCTGGTCTGCTCCAAAGAAGTCATTTTTGAACTGATGACTTGTCAGTATCGCACACTCGTCGAGCTTACAAGCTGCCGTCTGTCTGCCATTTAAGAACTTATATCGAAGCCATAATTCTTCTTTATAGGTGACGATCGAGCACTGTTCAGGCAATACTGCAAAGATTCCCATTTTATTCAGTCCCGAATCATAGACCGGGACGATAATGCAGTTATTACAACAATCAAGGATTGTACTGATACGATAAAGTTCCTGACTCCATGTATGCCAAGGGTTAGGCCTCTTTTTTAATTTAGCCATGAGAGCCGGCTTGGCTGAACCGATGATCTCTATTTTGAGCTTGCTCGCGTGTCTCGCTCTGGCATCGATCGCAGCGCGGACAAGCAAGGACTCATAGATCTCACCTCTCCAATCACGGAAAACAGGCTCGTAACCGCTCACGAACTTGAAAGTGTTTCCTGCTTGTATTACTTGGAACGTTTTCGAATCGCGTCCAAGCAAGCGGTCAAGTAGTCCCATGTGTTTTAGTCTCCATTTCTTAATTGTTCGGACATTTCCGAATAATATTTCTGACGGACACAGAAGGCATCCGCCATCGCAGCGACTCCGTCGATGTGGTCTGTCGCTCTGAGCTTAATCAGTCGTCCTCGTCCTCTTTCTGTCGACATCTTGATCGCACTGTTAAGCAAATGTATCTTTAAAAGATCGTTGTCTCCGATGTGGACACGTTCGTCTTTTATAAGTCCTTCCATCTCTTGCAGGACTCCCCACAAGTTATCGCCCTGATATACGTCGTCAGTCTTGAACCCGAACGCATCAAGGGCCTGCACCAAATACTGAGCCGAGTACCTGTCATAACCAACGACCAACGGGAGAAGCTCATATTCTCTGACCGCATCAGCGAGCCACTCATAAACGTCGTGGTAATCAACAAAGTTTTCTCCGCTCGTACTCATAAAGCCTTTTTGTATGTAGTGCTCGTATGGTATGCCGTCTCTGCTCGTGGCTTCCTCGATCTTCTCGGAGGGAAGCCAGAAGTGAGCTATGACATATAACTCGCCATCCTTCTCGATAACGAGACAGGCAGCAGTGATGTCTACGCACTGGGACAGGTCGACTCCGGCTACACAGTAAGAGCTCTTGAAATCTTCCTTGTCGAAGTGCTCACCGCACATCTTCCTGACAGACTCAGCCGAGAGCCAAGCCTGAGAACTGTTCTGTTTAAGGCAGGCATACTTGCAAATGAACTCGATCTTCTTTGAGAGTGAATCTCTCGCAGTGTTGATCTCGTCCAAGACAAACTGAATGGAGACCGACACTCCCATTCCCGGAAGACTCTTTCGAAGCTCGTTGATGTCGTCCCACTTCTCAATATCATCGATCATGTAGAACAACGGCAGAAGTCTTTGGTCGTGGCTCTCTCCCAGAAGGAATCTCGTGCCTCTCTTGAAGAGCTCGTCATAGATCCCGTCATTGACATAACCGCCAGACGAGATGGAGAGCGTAAGAGGTTCTTCTCTCGCACCCGTACCCGAGACCATGACTTCATACTGTTTCAAACCACGCTGAGCAGGCCACGATGACATCTCATCCGCGACCGTCAGCATCGGGTTATAACCATCCGCCTTCTTTTCATTGAAAGCGATCTTCTTAATGGTCGTGTTCGTACTGTCTATGATGTAGTCTGTTTTTCTCTTCCTGATCCTTCTATCAAGATCAGGGTTCTTGCTCGTGTTGAACTCGAAAGCGGAATAGACCAAGTCACTCTGGTCTAACTTCGGAGCAACACAATAGATCTCCGAGCCGAACTCTCCATCCACATACGCGACGTATGTCATGATGGCTGCCGCGATCAGTGTCTTTCCGCACTTCCTGCCGACAAAGAGCGCAACCTCTCGGAATATTCTTTTGTCGTTCTCATCGACTATGCCGAAGAGAACGGATATAAAAGCTTTTTGCCACAGGGACAGTGTCAGCCGTCCCGGTGCAAGTTTTCCTTTATTGTGACGACAGAACTTCTCGATAAATCGGATGGCCTTGTTTGCCTTGTCCTGATTGAAGATGTATGTCCCGTCATCAATGCCTGCGATTATCTTTTCATATAAGAGCCTGACCCACTGACCAACTACTTCCGCGCCATCTAAGATCTTCTGGTAATAAGTGAAGATGTAATTGTCCATTTAGAGGAACTCGCTCAGTCCGTCAGTCGTATCAGGCTCAGTTGAAAGCGAACCTAATATCTTGATCAGCGTGGTCACTGTTCCGTTCGCAGCCGTTGCCGTCTTGTTGTACTCAGAGATCGCAGGGTTAGCCACGAGATTCTCACGGCCCTTGACATATTCCTTCGTGACAGTCGTTCCATACTCATCGATGGCCTTTTCCAGCTTGTCCAATATCTCTATCTGCATCTGATAACGCTTGAACGTTGTTGAAAAGAAATAATTGGAAGACAGTCCGCGTGATTCCGCCTGTTCCAAGATCTTCTTAGCCTGCTCTTGCAGACTCATTTTGCTTTTTGCCATAAAGTCACTCTCCTTTGTTGGGTTTCTCGACTTATAATGTGTTCATGTCCGGGCGACTCCGGGGAACTCGGGCGAGCTCCGCGCAAGGTAGACGTTTGTCATCCAAAAGTCGCGGAACTCTGCGACGGTTTTCTTGTCGTTTTGCGCCAGGATCTTGCGAATGGAGGCGGTAAAGATGATGGGAAGGATCTCCAGTGCGTTGGCCCAGGTAAGTCCCCAGGCGAAGTCCGGGACCGAGACCATGCCGTAGATTCCGAATCCCACATACAGCAGCAAGAACAGGATGTTTTCCCATTTGGTCACAGCGGATTCCTTGCGATTATGCCACATCATCACCAGAGCCTGGACAACTGCCACCAGGCACAGGTATACGGAAGCGCCCAATTGGCCGATGAAGGTAAAATTCAGGGCATTCAGTCCGTTTACCAGTATGGTGCAGATGAGAATATGGAATTTCTTTCGGAATTGGGGCTGGATCAGGGTAATGACCGTGCCGATAAGTCCGCATATCTGGCCAGTTAGATACATAGTGACACCTCGAATATGTAGGATTCTTTTCTTCAGCATATC